>OJAZ01000101.1_pt1 | contig 50257 bp, 48 predicted proteins | sample 1589851 | NCBI WGS metagenome assembly OJAZ01 (sample SAMN05416792, study PRJEB24817) | seawater metagenome | isolation source: Sea water | place: Canada:Atlantic | collected 2013-07 | reverse complement strand
TAGCTGCAACCATTTCCATCGCGCTGGTGATCTTCTGTGTATTTTTTACACTTCCGATCTTCGATTTTATCTCTTTACCACCGGCCATGACTATTCTCCGAAAAGGTTAACTAAATTACCAAGTTTGAGTAGCTTTGAAAGCTTCAATCGCTTTCGCTAAACCAGACTCGATATCTTTGTTATAGTCGCCTTTTTCATTGATTGTAGCCATCAACTCAGCGTGTTCATTGTTTACGTATGAACGTAGTGCGTCTTCAAAATCAACAACTTTGTTGATTGCGATATCATTTAAAAAGCCTTTTTCTGCGGCAAATAAAGATACAGCTGTTTCAGCAACTGACAATGGGCTGTATTGCTTTTGCTTCATTAATTCAGTAACACGTTGACCATGCTCTAATTGAGCACGTGTAGCGTCATCTAAATCTGAGGCAAACTGAGCAAACGCAGCTAACTCGGCATATTGTGCTAATGCTAAACGTATACCACCACCTAACTTCTTGATGATTTTAGTTTGAGCAGCACCACCAACACGTGATACAGAAATACCAGCGTTAACAGCAGGACGAATACCTGAGTTAAATAGGTTAGATTCTAAGAAAATCTGACCATCGGTAATTGAGATTACGTTAGTTGGTACGAATGCAGATACATCACCCGCTTGCGTTTCAATGATAGGTAAGGCAGTTAAAGAACCTGTTTTACCTTTTACTTCACCTTTTGTAAAACGTTCAACGTATGCTTCGTTTACACGAGCAGCACGTTCAAGTAAACGACTGTGAAGATAGAAAACGTCACCTGGGTATGCTTCACGACCTGGCGGACGACGCAAAAGTAATGAAATTTGACGGTAAGCAACTGCTTGCTTAGACAAATCATCATATACGATTAATGCATCTTCACCACGATCACGGAAGTATTCACCCATAGTACAGCCAGAATATGCTGACAAGTACTGTAGTGCAGCTGCTTCAGAAGCACCAGCAACAACAACGATAGTATTAGCTAACGCGCCGTGCTCTTCTAGAGAGCGAACTAAGTTAGCAACGGTAGAGGCTTTTTGGCCAATAGCTACGTATACACACTTAATACCGGTGTTTTTCTGATTGATGATTGCATCTAATGCGATAGCAGATTTACCAATTTGACGGTCACCAATGATAAGCTCACGTTGACCACGTCCGATTGGAATCATTGCATCGATTGATTTAATACCTGTTTGAACAGGCTCATCAACAGACTTACGATCGATTACGCCTGGTGCCATCATTTCAACTGGAGCAAAACCATCGTTATCGATAGGTCCTTTACCGTCAATTGGTTCACCAAGTGTATTAACAACGCGGCCTAATAAGCCACGTCCTACTGGTACTTCTAAAATACGACCAGTACATTTTACTTTAACGCCTTCAGCTAGATCCGCGTAAGGACCCATAACTACCGCACCGACCGAATCACGGTCAAGGTTTAACGCGATAGCAAAGCGATTGCCAGGAAGTTCAATCATCTCACCTTGCATTACATCTGCAAGGCCATGAATACGAATGATACCGTCAGTTACAGAAACGATAGTACCTTCATTTCGAGCTTCACTAACTACGTCAAACTGTTCAATACGACTCTTGATCAGTTCAGCGATTTCAGTGGAATTCAGTTGCATACTCTGTTCCCCGTTAGGATTGCATTATTGTTGCTAAGCGGCTCAATTTACCTCGTACTGAACCATCTATTACCATGTCACCAGCTTTTATTACTAAGCCAGAGACGACGTTTGCATCAATTTTACAAGTAAGTTTTACTTTTCGAGCCAAACGCTTTTCAAGCGCAGCGCATAATGTAGTTTCTTGTTCAGCTGTTAATTCAACAGCTGAAGTTACATCCACAGAAAGTGTTTTCTCATGTTCAGCTTTTAATTCGCGAAACTGAGCAACAACCTGTGGTAGCACCAATAAACGTTTATTTTCAGCCATAACTTTAATTAAGTTTTGGCCATTGCTATCAAGTTGAACATCACAGACTTTCAAAAATATGTCTTGTGATTGTTCTACTGACGCGCCACCAGAAAGATATTCTTTAATGGTGTCATCGTTAGCAACTTCTGCAGCGAAAACTAGCATTTCTAACCAGCTTTCAATTGCATTTGCCTCGACAGCAAAATCAAACGCCGCTTTAGCGTAGGGACGAGCGATGGTTGTCAATTCAGACATAAGCTCATTTCCCTCTAAAGTTCAGCTACAAGTTTATCTAAAATGTCGCTATGTGCAGCGGCATCAATTGAACGCTCAAGAATTTTCTCGGCACCAGCAACAGCAAGAATAGCTACTTGTTGACGTAGTTCTTCTTTTGCTTGGTTACGTTCAGTATCAATTTCTGCATGACCAGAAGCTAAGATTTTATCTTTCTCAGCATGTGCCTTAACTGCAGCTTCTTCAATTATTTGAGCTTCACGCTTTTTAGCAGCTTCTACAATGCCAGCTGCTTGCGCTTTAGCGTCTTTTAATTGTGCTGAAGCTTTCTCTTGAGCAAGCTCAAGATCTTTAGCGGCACGGTCAGAAGCAGCAAGACCATCAGCAATAATTGCTTGACGAGCTTCTATGGCACCAATAATTGGTGGCCATACATACTTCATACAAAAAATTACAAATACGATAAATGCGATTAATTCACCAAGTAAGGTTATATTAAGATTCATTTATGTATCTCCTATTCAAATTCGCGTTTAAATTAAGCTGGAACACCAACTGCGAATAATAGGTATAAGCCAATAGCAACACCGATCATTGCGATAGCATCGATAAGACCTGCTACGATGAACATTTTAACTTGAAGTTGAGGTGCTAATTCAGGTTGACGCGCAGCAGACTCTAAGAATTTGCCACCAAGTAAACCAAAACCAATCGCAGTACCAAGAGCACCTAGACCGATTAATAAAGCAACAGCGATATATAACATATTTATCTCCGATTATTTAAGTAAAGTTATAAAGTTAAAAAACTAAGGTTGAAACTGTTATTTATGTCCTTGTTACCTTTTGAGTAACAAGGGCAAAAAATTTAATAATTCAGGCATCCTGCCTTACACCTCAAAGGGCCGAATAAATTCGTGCTAATTTGTTTCCTACAAATTAGTGATCTTCGTGCGCTAGACTCAAATATAGAATCGTTAGCATCATGAAGATAAACGCTTGTAATGGGATAACTAATAAATGGAAAGCTGCCCATAAAAAGTGTACTGGCAATTGGAATAAACCAATTGTAGCAATTAACAAGAATATTAATTCACCAGCGTACAAGTTACCAAACAAACGAAGTGCTAATGATAACGGACGAGCCAGTAAAGTAACCATCTCTAAAATAAAGTTAACCGGGTAAAGAGACCAATGACCGAAAGGCTGAGTCGTTAGTTCTTTAATGAATCCGCCAATACCTTTTACTTTAATTGAATAGTAAATGATAAGAACAAATACACCCAATGCTAAAGCAAAGGTCATGTTTGGATCTGTTGTAGGTACGGCTTTCATGTAATGAACACCGAACATTTCAAAAATACGCGGTATTAAATCTACCGGTACCCAATCCATAGAGTTCATCAACAATACCCAAACAAAAATGGTTAATGCTAATGGTGCGATGACAGGGTTATTACCATGAAAGGTACTTTTAACACTATCATCAACAAATTCTACAATCATTTCAACAGCACATTGCAACTTTCCAGGGACACCTGTACTTGCTTTTTTTGCAACCGAACGAAACAACATGATAAATACCAAACCTAAAAACACCGACCAACCAAGTGTATCTATGTGAACGGTCATGAAACCTTCACCGACAGATAAATTGGTTAAATGGTGTTTAATATATTCTTGGCTGGTAATTCCCGCACTTGAAGACATATTAATTATCCCAATGATTAAAGTTTAAACAAAAATGGTGTTAATAACGGCAAAGCCACTACTAAACAAAAACTGCTGAAAAAAGCTATTGGCTCTATCGCTAAAAATTTGAAGGCTAGCGCAAACAAAACGGCCGTTAATACAATTTTCAATTTTTCGCCACTATAAAAAGAATCTAAGACCTTTTCTGACGATCTTGCTCCTGCATACTTAAATGCTTTATGAGCGAAGACAAAATTAGGAATTATACTTATTGCGCCACCAGTTAATACTGAGTGAGCATAGGATAATCCCCAAATAAAATATGTTGCTACACTGCAAGTCAAAACAATGATAATCGTTACAAAAATTTGCATAAAGGCAAATTTTCTTCCTGGTTTAGCTAACGTATTGTGAATAAATAAACTCACCAGAAACTCCGTACGATTTTTTTCGTAATGCTTTCAGTTTTTTAAAGTTGATATTACATCCTTAAAAAGCCGTGCAAGTATACTTAATTACAGATTGAATGCAACATAATAGGGCATGCTTTGCCCACATATTCTGCTATTTAGTCCTGCTAAATGAATAAATTACTACTAAGGTATTATACAATATAGAAACTTCAGCTTTGAATAGCTTAATTCCTAATACAACAGCCAATATATTGTCTTTTTTAAATTATTAATTTGTCATTACAGCTATTAATATATTATGAATCTTCCCAATTCATAATATATTTTCTAAAAAGAATTAAAACGAGAAACTATCCCATCAAGTTCAGATAAGTCACTGTATGAAATAACTAATTTACCTTTGCCTTTTTTATTATGATTTATCATAACGGCTGAACCTAGTTTTTCTGATAAACTTTGTTCAAGCGCTTTAGTATTAGGATCTACAGGCTTTTCTTCTACTTCTTTAGCAGGTTGTTGCACTTTTTTAATTAATGCTTCAGTTTCACGAACGTTTAACTCTTTAGCTACAACAATACGTGCAGTGTTAGTTTGAATATCATTATCTAATGCTAACAGTGCTCGTGCGTGGCCCATTTCAATATCACCATGTTCGAGTAACGTTTTTACTTCACTGTTTAGATTGTTTAAACGTAATAAATTCGTAACCGCAGTTCTTGATTTTCCAACAGCGTCTGCAACTTCTTGGTGCGTTAACTCAAATTCAATTAATAAACGCTCTAATGCAATCGCTTCTTCCATTGCATTTAAATCTTCTCGTTGAATATTTTCAATAAGCGCTATTGCCACTGCCGCTTCATCAGGTACATGTTTAATCAAACAAGGTACAGTATCTAATTCTGCTAACTGCGCAGCTCGCCAGCGTCTTTCACCAGCAATAATCTCATAGCTATGTTCACTAACAGGGCGCACAACAATCGGCTGAATAATACCTTGTGCTTTAATTGAGTTAGCCAAATCGTCTAATGCTTCTGCAGACATGTCTTTACGTGGCTGATACTTACCAGGATGCAATTGCTCTATGGGAAGATTTTGTAATTCTGCATTTTTATTTGCTGATTCTGTTTTTTCACTGGCATTTACAGATGAATCTTCAGAAGGTTTAGTTAGTAATGCATCAAGACCGCGACCTAGACCTCTACGTTTTGTTTGACTCATGATATTCCTTATTTCTACTCAGTAGTTGCTTGCGGTATAGGTTGTTTTTTTTGTTCAGCACGTCTTAAAATTTCACCTGCTAACGCCAGATAAGCTTTTGCACCAGTAGATGACTTATCGTAATACATAACGGGCGCGCCAAAACTTGGAGCTTCTGCCAATCGAACATTACGTGGAATAACCGTACGATAGACTTTATCACCAAAGTGACGCTTTAATTGTTCAGAAACATCGTTAGCTAATCGATTACGTGGGTCGTACATTGTACGTAATATACCTTCAATATGAAGCTTACCATTAACCACTGTTGTTAATTGTGAAATAGTATCCATTAATGCTGTTAGACCTTCTAAAGCATAATATTCACATTGCATTGGTACTAAAACAGAATCTGCTGCGGTCATTGCGTTAACCGTCAACATATTTAAAGAGGGTGGACAATCTATGATGATATAGTCGTAATCTTTTCTTACTTTTGATAACGCATTCTTTAAACGATGTTCTCTAGAATACACTTCCATCAACTTTATTTCTGCAGCAGTTACATCACTGTTGGCAGCAATAAGATCATAAACACCTGCGGTGTTTCTGCAAACGACTTCATCGAATGGACGTTCCTCAATGAGTAATTCATAACAAGTCGCCGGTACTTCATATTTATCTATACCGCTACCCATAGTAGCGTTACCTTGTGGATCTAAATCAACCAGTAAAACTTTCCGTTTAGTTGCCGCTAGAGAAGCAGCAAGATTGACCGAGGTTGTCGTTTTACCAACACCACCTTTTTGATTTGCAACCGCGATTATTTTTCCCACAGGAACCTCAATTACTTTCTGATCAAAAGTTTATTATTATTTATGATTTAACCAATTCAATCAAATGGCGTTCGCCTTCTAACTGAGGAACAACAATAGTATAACTATTTTCAAGCTTTATATTACTAGGTAAAACGGATATTTCTTCATGGGGATAAATACCTTTCAATGCTAAAAATCGCCCATGATTATCACCCACTAAATGTTCACACCAAGTTACCATATCTATTAAAGATGAAAATGCTCGGCTAAGTACACCATCAAAAGGTTGCTCTGAATGATATTCTTCAACTCTTGATTTAACCGGTGTTACATTCTGCAGTTTTAATTGAAAAACAACTTGTCTTAAAAAGGTAATTCTTTTCCCTAAACTATCTAATAATACGAATTTTCGATCAGGATACAATATAGCGAGTGGAATTCCTGGTAAACCTGGACCTGTGCCTACATCAATAAAAGATTGACCTTTAAGCAGCGGCCCAACCATTAAGCTGTCCATAATATGTTTTATAATCATATCTTTTGGATCACGCACTGAGGTTAAGTTATAAGCCTTATTCCATTTATTTAATAATTCAACATATTGGATAAGTAAAGAAACTTGCTCTGTAGAAACCTCAAGTGAGGTTTCTTTAATTAGAGCAAAGAGTTGTTCAGACAATGTCATAAGGCGAAATCTTTCTTTTAAGCTGACTATTTAAGCACTTTTGCGTAATAAGCCATGTTTTTTAAGATAAACCAATAATAACGAAATTGCTGCTGGAGTAATACCAGAAATGCGTGAAGCTTTGCCAATAGTTTCTGGACGAGCATCTGAAAGCTTTGCAACAACCTCATTTGATAAGCCCGATATTTGGGTAAAATCAAAATCTAGTGGGATCAAAGTATTCTCATGGCGTTTCTTTTTTGCTATTTCGTCAAGCTGTCGATCAATATAACCCGCATACTTTATTTGAATTTCGATTTGCTCTGATGCTTGTTTATCTGCAATTGCCGGTCCTAAACCTTCAATTGAAACTAAATCTTCATATCTAACTTCAGGACGTCGTACAAGATCTTCTAAAGAATTTTCACGACTTAACGGTGTTTTCAGTAATTTATTTACTTGCTCTACAGCCGGGTGATCTTTTTGTAACCAAGTTGAACGTAAACGTTGACGCTCTAGTTCAACATTTTCCATTTTTTCATTAAATCGTTGCCAACGTAAATCATCCACTAGACCTAACGATCGTCCTTTTTCGGTTAAGCGAATGTCTGCATTGTCTTCACGGAGTAATAAACGATATTCCGCACGAGAGGTAAACATACGATAAGGTTCTTTAGTACCTAAGGTCGCTAGGTCATCAATAAGAACGCCCATGTAAGCTTGATCTCTAGTTAATATCAGCTCTTCTTTACCTTGTACCCTTGCAGCAGCATTGGTGGCAGCTACTAATCCTTGGGCACCCGCTTCTTCATATCCTGTAGTACCATTAATTTGACCAGCAAAATATAAGTTTTCAACAAATTTACTTTCTAAAGTCTGTTTCAAATCACGTGGATCGAAGAAGTCATACTCGATAGCATAACCTGGTCGGGTTATGTGAGCATTTTCAAAACCTTTGATTGATCTAACCAGATCCATTTGTACGTCAAAAGGTAAGCTTGTTGATATACCATTAGGATAAATCTCGTGAGTGTTTAACCCTTCTGGTTCAACAAATATTTGATGGCTATCTTTTTCTGCAAAGCGATGTATTTTATCTTCAATTGATGGGCAGTAGCGTGGACCTATACCTTCAATAACACCTGTGTACATAGGTGATCTATCTAAACCAGATTTTATTATTTCATGGGTTCTAGCATTGGTATGCGTTATAAAACATGAAACTTGTTCAGGATGATCGTTACCCGATCCCATATATGAAAATACAGGACGTGGATCATCACCTGGTTGCTCGGCCATTACTGAAAAATCTAATGATCTAGCGTCTAATCGTGGTGGTGTTCCAGTTTTTAAACGATCAATTCGAAATGGCATATCACGTAAGCGTGCTGCAAGGTTAACACTTGCTGGGTCACCAGCTCTGCCGCCTTGGTAATTGTTTAAGCCAATGTGTATCTGTCCTGCCAGGAAAGTACCTACCGTTAGCACAACGCTTTTAGCTTTAAATTTCAAGCCCATTTGCGTTGATACACCTACGATCTTATTATTTTCTAAAATCAGATCATCACAAGGTTGTTGAAATATGGTTAAATTTTCTTGGTTTTCTAAATAATTACGAACAAAATTTCGGTATAAATTTCGATCCGCTTGGATGCGAGTTGCTCGAACAGCAGGGCCTTTGCTAGCATTTAAGGTTCTAAATTGGATCGCTGCGTGATCTGCTGCAGTGGCCATTAGTCCGCCAAGTGCATCAATTTCTTTAACGAGATGACCTTTGCCAATGCCGCCAATCGCTGGGTTACAAGACATTTGGCCAAGCGTATCAATGTTGTGGGTCAACAATAATGTTTTACATCCCATGCGTGCAGCTGCAAGTGACGCTTCAGTTCCAGCATGACCTCCACCAACAACAATTACGTCATAAGACTCTTGATACCACATAAATTAATGACCTTAGATTATTCTATTTAAAAATTAAGAGCGATATTTTAGCGCTTTTTTTGTCTCAGGGGAATGATCAAATTTAGGAAAAGATCTTAACTTGATCCTTAAATAATATATAAAGATCTATTTAAAGATCTTATTATTATTACTTATTAGGATCCTTGTTTTCTGTTGATAAGTGCTTTTTATTTATTAAAAACAGTTAATTAACTACCACTAATAGTTGTGATCAAACCTTGATCAACTCATTTATAAGCTATGATCAAAACAGCTAGTTATCCACAGGGAGATTAATCTTAAATTCTATACACTGAATAATAATAGAAAATTAATAGCTTTTACCCAGACTTATACACAATACGGTTATTTATAGTAACTTATTGTTAGTAAGTTATGTGTAAGTCGATTATAAATGATCTTGGTTTTCAGATAACCAAGCTTGTGATCGCTCTTCTGGATCAATATCTTCATTCATATCTAAAGTAATTAATGGTAATAATTCTATACAACCTTTTGATAATAATAACTTATTTATATTTTTACCTGCATAACAAAAGGTATCATAGTTTGAATCACCAATAGCGATCGTGAGCAATTTAACTGAGGATAGATCTAGATCGGTATTTTCAATATCTGTAGCGAATGCTTGTATATTGTCTGGGTAATCACCAGCGCCATGAGTTGAAGTACAAATTAACCAAGTTTGATTTTTGTTTGATATTTGAGCTAAATCAGGTTGAAAATGCAATTCAACTTGATGGCCGTAACCAATTAATACTTCTTCACAAGCTTCAGCAACATATTCAGATCCGCCTAACATGCTACCAACAATGATTTGAAACGAGCTCATTTATTACCTCTATTAAGTTATTTAGTCTGGTTTATTTAAACCAATTAGTCTGTTTTAAGCACTACATTCACACAATATTACAATTTGAAAAACATAGAAACATCATGTTAGCTATTATATAGATAATATAAAAATCAATACTGAAGACACTATGAATACAATTACTTTTAATTTTATTATATCAATGCTTTTATTATCTGTTGTTACTTTTAGTAACGCTTCTTATGCAAGTAATACCCTTGATATAAGTAGCTATAATAAAGAGCTTAAACAGGCTATTAGATTATATAAAGACAATGATTTTGAACAAGCATTACCTCAACTAGAACTTTTCGCAAAGAGAGGCGATAAAATGTCTCAATATATGGTTGGTACCATGTACCTTAATGCACAAGGTACTCAGCAAGACTTATTAAAAAGTTATGCTTGGCTAACTGTTGCTAACGAACAAAAGAGTGAGGTATGGGAAAGACCATTAATAATGTTACAAGAAAAGTTACCGAAAGATTTTCTAGTTAAATTAGTAGCAGAAGGCAATGAATATTTAGCGCTTTATGGTGCTAAGAGTCAGCGTTTAAAATGCAAAAATGTAAAAGAATTAGGATCTAAAAAGCCAACTTATCGTTGTAAAAAAATGGAAGTTAAGAATGGTTACTACTTTGTTGATGATCAGCAAAGTATTACATCAATAGATTAATACGTAGACTAAGTTTGATTTTAGAACATGCAGCCATTAATACTGGTTGCATGTTCTTATATTTATAGAATTCTGCGTACTCTGATTCTACGTTTTGTACCTATTTTTTTAAGCTGAAAACTATTCATAACGCCTCTTGTTATAATAATAGAATCGCCATCTGAGAATTTTGCTCGTTTATCTCCACCTTTTTGTAACCAAATTTGACCATTTTCTAATTCAATCTCCCAATCTTTGTGCAAATTTTTACTTGCGACTTTAATGGTTGATTTAAATTCGTCAAATTCACGCTCTTTCTCTGAATACCTATGGGCCTTACCAAAAGATGAAACTAATTCTTTTTCTCCTTCTGCTTTAGTATTGATAGTTGATACTTCTAACTTACTCGTGCTATCAATTTTATTTTCAGAATTCAAAGTTGAATTTTTTGCAACGTAACTATCAAAACATTGCAATCTTTGTTGATTATTTTTCATTTCAGAACATTGAACGATTTCAACGCTTAAATTGTCTGCACTAGCCATATTGCTAATAAATGCAACATAGGACGCTATCAGTAATTTGGGTAAGTTTTTCATTTTTTTCCTAGTTAAAAGCCTTTTAAATACCGCCAGTTTAATCACTAATATGGCTTTATTTAAATAGAGTGATCATTAATTTTTATGAATTTAACACATTATTGATTTTATTACTTTCCAATACAGAATGATGAGAATATCTGACTTAATAAATCATCGTTTGTGAATTCACCGGTAATTTTATTCAGTTCTTCTTGGCAAAACCGTAGTTCTTCTGCCAGTATTTCGCCCGCAACATAAGATTCTAGTTGTTCTAGTCCTATTTCTAAATGTTGGTGTGCTTGTTCAAGTGCAACCAAATGACGTCGTCTTGCCATAAATCCACCTTCAGTGCTACCTTGGTAACCCATGATGTGTTTAAGGTGCTCTGTCAGCGCTGTAACCCCTTCACCCGTCTTTGCTGATAATGTTATGGTAGGTGTAGTGTTAGCTTCACTGTAGCCAGTTTTTGCTTGGCTTATGTCAGCTTTGTTTCTAATAATAGTTAATCCGATATTTGCTGGTAGCTTTTCAAAAAATTCAGGCCAAACAGCTTTAGGATCATCCTTTTCATCTTGTGCTGAATCTATCATTAGCAATACGCGATCTGCTTGTTTTATTTCTTGCCATGCTCGCTCAATTCCAATTTGTTCTACTTTATCAGCGCTCTCTCTAAGGCCTGCTGTATCAATAATATGTAAGGGCATACCATCAACATGAATTTGTTCTGTCAATACGTCGCGAGTGGTGCCTTCGATATCGGTGACTATTGCACTCTCTTTACCACTTAGTGCATTAAGTAGGCTTGATTTACCAGCGTTTGGTCGACCAGCAATAACTACGCGCATTCCTTCCCTAATTATGCTGCCTTGCTGAGCTTTACTTTTTACTTCAGCTACTTGTGTAATGATTGCTTTTAAATCGTTTACAACTTTTTCATCGGCAAGAAAATCGATTTCTTCTTCTGGAAAGTCGATGGCAGCTTCAACGTACATGCGTAAATGGATCGTATCGTTAACCATTTTATGAACCAGTTTTGAAAAGTCACCTTGAAGTGAATGTAATGCGCATCTAGCAGCTTGTTCAGAGCTTGAGTTAATTAAATCGGCTATTGCTTCAGCTTGTGTTAAGTCAAGTTTGTCATTGAGAAATGCTTGTTCACTAAACTCGCCAGGACCAGCCATACGTACTTTTGGTAATGCTAATATCTCTTTTAATAACATATCTAAGATAATAGGTCCGCCATGGCCTTGTAACTCTAAAATATCTTCACCTGTGAAAGAGTTAGGGCCTTTAAAGTAGATTGCAATCCCTTGGTCTAGCGCTTCGCCTTTGCGATCTTTAAAGGTGAGATATTCAGCTTTTCTTAATTCAGGTACTTTACCTAGAATAGCTAGAGCGACATTTTTAACTTCAGGTCCAGAAACTCTGATTATGCCAACACCACCTCTGCCAGGTGCGGTGGCTTGCGCAGCTATTGTTTCTTTTTGGCTTGATGAAAAAGCAAGGTCTGACATAGGTATGTTCTCTGTTATCGATGAATACTCTTAATTGGCGACATTATAAACCGTTAACAACGAGCTTGAAATGCGTACAGTGGTTTTGTTTATTATTTTTCACTTAAGTTTATCTATTAAGCTATGTTAATTCTTATTAGCACCAGATATTTAAGGCATAAAAAAAGGCAGCTTAAGCCACCTTTTTAGGAGATTAAAATAATGTTATTTCGCTTTGATTTTTTCTTTTTCTTTTTTCTTTTCGATGCCCGAGAATATTATTTTCATTTGAACAATTGAAATAATATTACTGACTAACCAGTAAAGTACTAGGCCTGACGGGAACCAGAAAAAGAATACAGTAAACATCACTGGCATATACTGCATTATTTTTTGTTGCATTGGATCTTGCACAGTCATTGGTTGCATTTTTTGCATAATGAACATACTAACGCCCATTAATACTGGCAATATGTAAAACGGGTCTTGTGCTGATAAATCTTGGATCCAAAGCATGAATGGTGCATGACGTAATTCAACACTTTCCAAAAATACCCAATACAATGCTAAGAAAATTGGCATTTGGACAATTAATGGTAAACAACCGCCAGCTGGATTTACTTTCTCTTTACGGTAAAGTTCCATCATAGCTTGTGACATTTTTTGTTTATCGTCACCAAAGCGTTCTTTTAGCTGTGTCATTTTAGGCTGCAAAGCACGCATTTTTGCCATTGAGGTATATTGCGCTTTCGTTAACGGGTACATACCGCCTTTAACGATTAGGGTAATGATAATTATCGCTACACCCCAGTTGGTCACAATAGATTGTATTTTAATCAGTAACCAAAATAGCGGTTGGCTGATCATAAACAAAAAGCCGTAATCAATGGTTAAGTCTAAGTTTTCTTCGATTTTTTCTAATACGTCTTGGTCTTTTGGACCAACATAGAAAGTAGCTGAAGTTGTAGCTGTACTATTTGGCTCAATTGTTATTGCCGGAGCTTTAAAACCAATGACAGCATCTTTGTTACTTGAATATCTTGTATATAATTGATTATCAGCTGTTTTCTCAGGAACCCAAGAAGAAACAAAGTAGTGCTGCAACATAGCAACCCAGCCACCTTGAGTTGATACATTTAAGTCGGCTTCTTCAATATCAGAAAAGTCGTATTTTTCGTATACATCTTCAGTTGTCGAGTAAGCAGTACCTTTGTAAGTCGGTATTAAGCCACTACCCGTGTCAATTAACGTGGTTTGTTTTAGTTGAGCATACATTTGAACACTTGCAGCATTTGAAGTGTTGTTTGCAATAATATATTCAACATTAATAGCATAGCTATCATTGTTCAGTGTAAAACGTTTAGTTACCGATAGACCTGCGTTATCAACATAGTTTAAATCAATTACCAAAGGTTCATTGGCATTGGCTTGATATGTGGTTGCAGAAGTTTGATAAATAGGACGTCCTGGAATAACACGGTCTAAACCTTGAGCGCCTGTTAACCCACTTTGTGCAACATAACGATCTTTGTCGTTGCGCAAAATAGTAAAGGGTATGCCATTACCTTGTTCTGTATCGAACTTAAGTAATTTAGCTTCAACAATATCGCCACCATTGGTATCAATTTTAAGTGCTAAAACATCATTGGTTACTGAAATTACTGTTGCATTAACAACTTTAGTTTCATTACTTACTGACGTTGCTGTCGCTGATGATTCAGGAACAAAATCGCCATTAGTATTACTTGGCATTGTTTGTTGAGATACTGCTGGTTGCTCAATAATTGGAGCATTGTCCGTTTGCCATTGGGTAAATAGCAAATAGGTAACAACCATAAGCGCAATAAAAAGAAAACTGCGTTGGGATTCCATAATGTCTTATTTCTCTTTTTTTGATAGTGGCACGGGATCATGTCCTCCCGCATTGAGTGGATGGCATTTTAGTATACGTTTGCCTGCTAACCAACAACCTTTTATCACACCAAAGCGATTAATTGCTTCTATAGCGTAAAAAGAGCATGTTGGATCAAATCTACAATGGGGTCCGAGCAATGGGCTAAGCCAGCGCTGGTAAGCTTTTACTAGGGTAATAGCTATTTTTTGTGGCGTTGAATTACTTTGCGCCATATTTTTTCCAATTGCTGATTAATTTCTTTGTTTTCTAACTTGTCAGTGCCAGATTTCACCATAACGACTATATCTATATGGGGGAGGTTATGTTGATTTAAACGGAAGCTCTCGCGAATTTGTCGTTTAATACGATTTCGTTGTACAGCTAATTTAACCCGTTTTTTAGCAATGGCTAAACCGAGACGGTTATTATTATCAGAATTTGGAGTAACAAGAATAGTAATATGGCTAGAGCCAAAACGAAGAGGTTTGGAAAAAACAGATTGAAATTGACCGGGAGTCAACAGGCGTGACTCCCGATTAAATTCATAAGTAACCATAGCGGCTACTATTCCTTTAACTTAAATATCAAGTTAAAAGATTAAGCACTTAAGCTTGCACGGCCTTTAGCACGACGACGTGAAATTACAGCACGTCCGTTTTTTGTTGCCATACGAGCACGGAAGCCATGGTTACGCTTACGCTTTAATACACTAGGTTGAAATGTTCTTTTCATTACGCTAATCCGTCTGTTGTTGTTGCCCTGGCAAAACAGCCTTCATGAGCACACTGGGTCTAAAAATGAGGCGAAATTCTATATAGAGAAAGAGACTTTGTCAATGGTTATTCTCTAGCTTTTTTCAAAAGATCTTATGTTGATCGTCTTGATCTAAAATATATCCACAGTTTTATAACAATTATGCATTTTCAAATCAAAATTTTGCGGTTTATTGGGTAATAATTAAATAGTATATCGAAACTTTTTTAGCACTATTTTGATATTAAAAATTAGCAAGAAGCCTAATTCTATTGAGATTATTAAAAATAACTGAAAATAAAAGCTATTTATTGATTTGTCAATATTGATGTTGTGGATAACTATAGTGATAATAGGGAATTATAAAAAATCTAAATTTTTTACTGTTCTGCTTTTTATCATTTTAATTTATACGATATTAATCGCAAAAAGCAGTGTATTTATCAGGAGTCGGTTGTTGGATCTTACACTTTGGCAAAAATGTTTGTCTGTTCTTCAAGAAGAATTACCCGCACAACAATTTAGTATGTGGATTCGACCACTACAGTGCGTGGTTACAGACAATATAATGACGTTATATGCGCCAAATAGGTTTGTACTAGATTGGGTAAGAGATAAATACGTTAATCGCATCAATGAGCTCGTAGGGATGCAAGATAGCGCAAATCCACCTTTACTTCGTTTTGACGTAGGTAGTATTCCATCACAAACACCTAACATTCAAAATAGTATCAACCAAATTCAACCTAATATTCAGCCTGCTAATAGAGATACTGCTGTTCCAGAAAGTAATTTGCCTAAAACGACAAATGTTAGGGTTAAGTATACTTTTGACAACTTCGTAGAAGGTAAATCAAACCAATTAGCACGAGCCGCCGCTTCACAAGTTGCTGACAATCCTGGTGCTGCATATAACCCGCTATTTATTTATGGCGGCACAGGCTTAGGTAAAACACATTTATTACATGCTGTTGGTAATGGCATATTATTAAATAAACCTAATGCTAAAATTGCTTACATGCATTCAGAACGTTTTGTTCAAGACATGGTGCGCGCACTGCAAAATAATGCCATGGAAAAATTTAAGCAATATTACCGTTCAGTTGATGCTTTATTAATAGATGATATTCAATTTTTTGCTGGTAAAGACCGAACTCAAGAAGAGTTCTTCCATACTTTCAATGCTTTACTTGAAGGTAATCAACAAATAATTTTGACCAGCGATCGTTATCCTAAAGAAGTTGACGTTGAAGACAGACTAAAATCTCGATTTGGCTGGGGACTAACCATCGCCATTGAACCTCCAGAATTAGAAACTCGTGTCGCTATTTTAAAACGTAAAGCACAAGAGAGTCATATAAATCTAGCTGACGAGGTTGCTTTCTTTATTGCTAAACGCCTACGGTCTAATGTTAGAGAATTAGAGGGCGCCTTGAATAGAGTTATTGCAAATGCTAACTTTACTGGTCGAGCAATTACGATTGATTTTGTTAGAGAGGCTTTACGAGATTTACTTGCCTTGCAAGATAAATTAGTCACTATTGATAATATTCAGCGAACCGTTGCAGAATATTATAAAATTAAAGTAGCAGATCTACTGTCAAAACGTAGAAATCGTTCAGTTGCTAGACCTCGTCAAATAGCCATGGCATTATCTAAAGAGTTAACTAATCATAGTTTACCTGAAATAGGTGATGCTTTTGGTGGGCGAGACCATACTACAGTGCTACATGCATGTCGTAAGGTGAAATCTTTACGTGAAGAATCTCACGATATAAAAGAAGATTATTCAAATTTAACAAGAACATTGTCATCATAATAATAAGTAAGTTAATAGTGAGTCAGAAATGAAATTTTCATTAAATAGAGAATTACTCTTGAAGCCATTACTATTGGTTTCAGGTGCTGTAGAACGAAAGAGTACATTACCCATTTTAAGTAATATACTTTTTGACGTAAGTGGGCAATCACTTACTTTAACAGCTACTGATTTAGAGTTAGAGATGGTTGCGTATGCTACTGTTGATAATCAATCAGATGATGGTCAGGTAACTATTCCTGCACGTAAGTTACTCGATATTTGTAAAAGCTTACCTGATGACTCTATGCTGACTTTTGAAACTGATAATGACGCTATAAAAATCAGTACAGGTCGCAGTAAATATTCATTGTCAACTTTACCTGCTAGTGACTTTCCTAATATTGAAGAATGGAAGGGTGATGTAGAATTTACATTATTGAAATCTGAATTACTTCGTTTGATAGAAAGTACCCATTTTTCAATGGCTAACCAAGATGTTCGTTATTATTTAAATGGTATGTCAATTGAAACTGAAGGCCATGAAATACGCTCTGTAGCTACTGATGGTCATCGTTTGGCTATATGCAAAATTTCCAACCCTGAACTTGAATTACCTGCTCGCCAAGTGATAGTGCCTAGAAAAGGTATTTTAGAGATTATACGTTTACTTGATCCTGTTGATGAAGGTATTCAAGTATTCTTAGGTTCTAATCATATTAGAATAATAGATACTGAATTTTCATTTACCAGTAAACTTGTTGATGGTCGTTTCCCAGATTATAGACGTGTACTTCCTCGTAATGGTGATAAAATTCTTAATGCTAACAAAGATGTGTTAAGACAAGTTTTATCTCGTGCTTCTATTTTATCAAATGAAAAATTCAAAGGTGTACGTCTTAACTTTGGTAGCACGGAATTAAAAATTACGGCTAACAACCCTGAACAAGAACAAGCCGAAGAAGTTATCGAAATAGATTTTCCATACGAAGAAGTTGAAATTGGTTTTAACGTCAGTTATGTATTAGACGTTTTAAATGCCATTAAAGAAACGGATGTTAAATTCACACTTGCAGACGCAAATAGTAGTGTAGTGATTGAAGGTGGCGAATCTGGAGAAGCCTTGTACGTTGTTATGCCAATGCGTTTGTAAGAATGAGTATTGGTAAACTAATTGTTCAAGATCTCAGAAATATAGAAAATATATCGATTGAATTACATTCAGATTTAAATTTTATTATTGGTGATAACGGTAGCGGTAAAAGTAGTTTCTTAGAGGCTATTTTCTATTTAGGACATGGCAAATCTTTTCGTAGTTCTAATGTGGTTAATTTATTACAGCATCATAAGCACAGCTTTACTGTAAGCGCTAAAACTAATAAAGATTGCCAAATGGGCGTTAGAAAAATTTTTAATGGCGCCACTGCAACGAACACTGAAATAAGAATAAATGGTGAAAAACAGAATAAATTTTCTGTTTTAGCAAAAAATATTGCTGTACAGGTTATAACGCCAGAGAGCTTTAAAATATTTTTTGGTGGGCCAAAGCAAAGAAGAAGATTTATTGATTTAGGATTGTTTCACGTGAAACATTCATTTTCAGATCACTGGAAAGAGTTTTCACGCATTCTAAAACAACGTAATGCTTGTTTACGTTCTAAAACTACGGGCAGTACGTTAAATTATTGGACAGATGTTTTTGCTGATAGCTCGCAAGTTATTGCTGACCTTAGATCTGAATATGTTAAAGAGTTGACTAAAGAGTTAAGTTTTTGGCTTGAAATAATGTTACCTTCAGTATCTAAAGAAATTGTTATTCAATATTTACAAGGCTGGAATAGTAAGAAGAATTTACTAGATGTATTACAGCAATATCACGATAAAGAATTAGCAAACGGATATAGTTTATTTGGTGCACAAAAATTTGATGTTAGGTTTTTACTTAATGGTGCTTCAATAGATAATCAATTATCACGGGGACAACAGAAGTTGTTTTTACTAGCGTTAACTTTTGCACAAGCAAAGTTGATTGAAAGAGTTAACCTAGTAAAACCAATTTTATTAATTGATGACGTAGGTGCAGAGCTAGATATTCATTCTAGAGCATTATTAAATAATGCAATAGCAGCAATAGAATGTCAGGTTATTGTAACCGCAATTGATAAAGCAGCGGTGGAACAACTTGTTCCACAGAAAGAAAACTATAAAATGTTTCACGTGAAACATGGCAAACTATCAGTAATGAGTGAGTAGGCTACAAGCTATGACAATAGAAAATGAATATGACTCGGCAAGTATAAAAGTACTTAAAGGCTTAGATGCAGTTCGCAAAAGACCAGGGATGTATATAGGTGATACCGATGATGGCACAGGTCTTCATCATATGGTATTTGAGGTGTTGGATAACTCAATTGATGAAGCACTTGCAGGTCACTGTAGTGATATTATTGTTAAAATTCACTTAGATGGTTCTGTATCTGTTAGAGATGACGGTCGTGGTATTCCGACAGAAATTCATCCTGAAGAAGGTATTTCAGCAGCAGAAGTTATCATGACAGTATTGCATGCTGGTGGTAAGTTTGGTGGTGAAGACTCAGGCTATAAAGTTTCAGGTGGTTTGCACGGTGTTGGTATTTCTGTAGTAAATGCTTTGAGCCACAAATTAAAACTTAACATTCGAAGAGATGGTAAGTTATTTGAACAGTTTTATCATCATGGTGTTCCAGCCGAGTCTTTAAAGGTTGTTGGCGAAAGTGATAAAACGGGTACAGAAGTTCGATTCTGGCCTAGTGAAGATACATTCACCGATGTTCTATTTCATTATGACTTACTAGTGAAAAGAATCCGTGAATTATCATTCTTAAACTCTGGTGTATCAATCAGACTTATTGATGAACGTGAAGCTGGTAAAGAAGATCATTTCCACTTTGATGGTGGTATACAAGCGTTTGTTGATTATTTAAATACTAACAAAACACCGGTTAATGAAGAAATATTCTATTTTGATTTAGAACGTGAAGATGGAATTATTGTTGAAGTTGCAATGCAATGGAATGATGGTTTCCAAGAAAGTATTCATTGTTTTACTAACAATATTCCACAACGCGATGGTGGTACACATTTAAGTGGTTTTAGAACAGCATTAACACGTACGCTTAATAGCTACATGGTTAAAGAAGGTCTAAATAAAACTAAGAAAGGTGGTAGTACTGAAACAAGTGCATCTGGTGATGACGCTCGTGAAGGTTTAACCGCAGTAATTTCAGTTAAAGTACCTGATCCTAAGTTCTCTTCGCAAACTAAAGATAAATTAGTTTCATCGGAAGTTAAAACTGCCGTAGAACAAGCAATGGGCGAAAAATTAGGTGAATACCTATTAGAAAAACCTGCTGTTGCTCGTACTATCATTATGAAAATTGTTGATGCTGCACGTGCGCGTGAAGCCGCTCGTAAAGCACGAGAAATGACACGCAGAAAAGGTGTGTTAGATATTGCAGGCTTACCTGGTAAGTTAGCAGATTGTCAGGAAAAAGATCCGGCACTATCTGAACTATATATAGTGGAAGGGGACTCTGCTGGCGGTTCAGCCAAGCAGGGAAGAAACCGTAAAAACCAAGCTATCTTGCCATTAAAAGGTAAAATTCTAAACGTAGAAAAAGCGCGTTTTGATAAAATGATATCTTCACAAGAAGTAGGTACGTTAATTACAGCCTTAGGTTGTGGTATCGGCCGCGACGAATATAACCCTGAGAAACTACGCTACCACAGTATCATCATCATGACCGATGCCGATGTGGATGGTTCTCACATACGTACATTACTACTGACATTTTTCTATCGTCAAATGCCAGAAATTATGGAACGTGGATATATATACATTGCTCAACCACCACTTTATAAAGTGAAAAAAGGTAAGCAAGAGCGTTATATAAAAGATGAGAATGGTTTAACTGAATATTTAACAACGCTTGCTTTAGAGAATGCAGAAATACATGTAAATGAATCTGCGCCGGCGTTATCAGGTTTACCTTTAGAGAATTTAGTAAAACAATTCCGAAAAACTCATGAAACTATAAAGCGTGTTTCTCGTTTGATTCCTGCTGATATTCTAGAGAAAATGATCTACAGCGACGTTATTTCTACTGAAGACTTTAACAATAAAGAAAAAGTTGAATCTTGGACAGCGAACTTACTTAAACAGTTATCTGACCAAGACGGTAATGGCTCTATTTATACTGTTGAAGTTAAGCAAGATCCAGAGCGTAATGTTTACTACCCAAGCTTTAATGTGCGTAAGCATGGTATTGATACGGTATATGATTGTGACTATGAATTTTTTGACTCAAAAGAGTTTGCATCAATTCAAAGTTTAAATAAAGCAGTGAACGGCTTAATGGAAGAAGGTGCTTACGTTAAACGTGGTGAAAAAATTAAGCAGATTACTGAATTTGATGAAGCGTTAACCTGGTTAATGGCTGAGTCAAAACGTGGTCAATACATACAGCGTTATAAAGGTCTAGGTGAAATGAACCCAAGTCAATTATGGGAAACAACCATGGATCCAGAATCTCGCAGAATGCTTCAGGTAACTATTGAAGACGCTATTGCAGCTGACCAATTGTTTACTACATTAATGGGTGATCATGTTGAACCGCGTAGACACTTCATTGAAGAAAATGCACTTAAAGTAGCTAACTTAGATGTTTAGTGTTTAAAAACTTTTAAGATATAAATGCCCGATCACCAGATCGGGCATTTTTTGTTTCTAACCTTGCATAATATGTTAATAAAATACCAAACATCTAGGCAAGGGCACTAGGCTAATAAAGCGACAAACGTTATAATTAGCCTTATTTAATACAATATAACCATAGATTCGGAATGTTATGAGTACCTTTAATATAAAGACCTTTCAAGGACTAATACTGCAGTTGCAAGATTATTGGTCGCGCCAAGGCTGTGTAATCGTTCAGCCATTAGATTTAGAAGTAGGGGCAGGTACATTTCACCCGATGACATTTTTACGTTCTATTGGTCCTGAGCCAATGAGTAGTGCTTATGTACAACCATGTCGTCGTCCTACCGATGGCCGTTATGGTGAAAACCCAAACCGCTTACAACATTATTATCAATTTCAAGTAATGCTGAAGCCTTCTCCTGACAATATTCAAGAGCTGTACCTTAACTCTTTAAAAGAGATGGGTATTGATCCACTTGTACACGATATACGCTTTGTTGAAGACAACTGGGAGTCACCAACGCTAGGCGCATGGGGCTTAGGTTGGGAAATTTGGTTAAACGGCATGGAAGTTACGCAGTTTACTTATTTTCAACAAGTCGGTGGTATTGAATGTGCACCCGTTACAGGTGAAATAACCTACGGTTTAGAACGCTTAGCTATGTACATACAAAACGTTGATAGTATATATGACCTTGTTTGGACCGATGGCCCAATGGGTAAAGTATTGTATGGCGATGTATTTCACCAAAATGAAGTTGAGCAATCAACTTATAACTTTGAACATGCAGACGTTGACGCATTATTTAAAACCTTTGATCAATGTGAAAAAGACAGCCAAAAACTGATAGAAGCTGGCTTAGCATTACCTGCTTATGAACAAGTAATGAAAGCATCACATGCTTTTAACTTACTTGATGCACGACACGCAATATCGGTAACAGAACGTCAACGTTACATATTACGGGTGAGAACATTATCAAAAGCTTGTGCACAAGCATACTATGCAAAACGTGAAGAACTCGGTTTTCCACTGTGTAAAAATAATTCAGCAAATGGTAGCTCTACTAAGGAACAATCATAATGACTACAGAAACACTACTGATTGAACTAGGTACTGAAGAATTACCACCGAAATCATTAAGAACCTTAGCAACGACATTCTTCGATCATATTAAGTTGCAGTTAGACGATGCTAAACTCACGTATTCAGATATCCACTGGTATGCAACACCAAGACGTTTAGCGGTAAAGGTTGATAACTTAATAGCAAACCAAGCTGATAAAGCCATAGAAAAACGTGGACCTGCGGTAAACGTAGCATTTGACGCTGAAGGCAATGCGAGTAAAGCTGCAGAAGGTTGGGCGCGTTCAAATGGTATTACTGTTGCAGAAGCCGAACGTTTAGTTACTGATAAAGGTGAGTGGTTACTTTACAAAACTATAGAGCAAGGCAAGCACGTAGAGCAGTTAATTCCTGCCATGGTTAATAACGCCATTGCTAAGTTACCTGTACCTAAACCTATGCGTTGGGGGTCAGGTAGAACACAATTTATTCGCCCAGTTCATACATTAACCCTAATGTATGGCGCAAGTATTATTCCAGGTGAATCGCTAAATATTAGCTCTAACAACTTAGTGACGGGTCATCGTTTTCATCATCACGGAGTTGTAGCATTAAGTCATGCAGATGATTATGAAAGCGCACTAAAAGCAGCACATGTTGTTGTTGACTACCAAGCACGTAAAGAAACTATCCAACAACAAATTAATGTAGCAGCAACAGAAATTGGTGGCATCGTTTTACCTGACGATGATTTACTAGAAGAAGTAACTTCATTAGTTGAATGGCCAGTAGTGTTAACTGGTAGCTTCGATGAAGAGTTTTTGAATGTACCAGCAGAGCCATTAATTTATTCGATGAAAGATCATCAAAAATACTTTCCAGTGACAGATGCTGAAGGTAACTTGTTGAATAAATTCATTTTTGTGTCAAACATAGACAGTAAAGACCCAAGCCAAGTTATTAAGGGAAATGAGAAGGTAATCCGCCCACGTTTAGCTGATGCCGAATTTTTCTTTAAAACAGATAAAAAACAATCACTTGAATCAAGATTGGAGAGTTTAGAGTCTGTATTGTTCCAAAAACAGCTGGGAACTGTAAAAGCGAAGTCTGAACGCATTGCTAGCTTAAGTGAATTTGTTGCCAATGTAATTGGTGACGATGCAGCTATGGCACATCGTGCCGGTTTACTCAGTAAAACTGATTTAATGTCAGATATGGTTCTTGAGTTTCCACAAGTACAAGGCACCATGGGTAAATATTATGCGCAACATGATGGTGAACCAGAAGCTGTTGCACAGGCACTTGAAGATCAATACCGTCCACGTTTTGCTGGTGATACACTGCCAGAACAGAACATAGGTTGTGCGGTAGCGATTGCTGATAAGGTTGATACCTTAGTCGGTATATTTGGTATTAATCAAGCGCCAAAGGGCGACAAAGACCCATTTGCTCTACGTCGTGCGGCCATTGGTTTAATACGTATTATCATCGAGAAAGACCTTAATTTAGATATTGCTGATTTAGTGGCTAAAAGTGTTGAGCTTTATCAAGACAAGCTAACGAATCAAGACGTAACTAAACAAGTACTTGATTTTGTTTTTGGACGTTACCGTGCTTATTATCAAGATCAAAATATTAGTGTTGATGTTATACAAGCCGTGTTAGCGAATGCACCATCGGCGCCACTAGACTTTAATAAGCGTATTCACGCCGTAACACACTTTAAAACTTTAGCAGAAGCAGCGACATTAGCAGCGGCTAATAAACGTGTCGGTAATATTCTAGTTAAATTTAAAGGCGAACTGTTTGAGGCGTTTAATCAAGGTTTAGCATTAGAAACTGCAGAAACAGAATTAGCGACTGCATTTTCAGCGGTAAAAACTAAAATAGCACCATTAATGGCTACAAAAGATTATCAAGGCGCATTAACTGAGTTATCAGCATTGAAGCTTCCAATTGATAACTTTTTTGATAATGTCATGGTAATGGCTGACGATGAACAAGTTAAAACTAATCGACTGACGTTACTAAACGAAATTCGTAATAGTTTCTTTGCTATCGCAGATATTTCATTATTGCAGTAGAAATTAAGTGAGATAAAACTAAGAAGGGAATGCTATGGCATTCCCTTTTTGATCTATCATTTTATATTAAGAAAAATTAAGGTGCTAAAAACTTCCAATATTTAACCCGTCTGTACATCCATAACACTTTTAAAATATGCATTAGCAACTTTTTATCTTGATGCTGATTTAAAACAAGGGAAATAGTCTGGGTATATAAGTAGAGATTAAATCTCTACTGTAGGGCTAAGTGCATTAATTCTAATGCCATTCTTCAATTCTGTAGCTGCAGCTTTTACTAAATGATTCACAGCATCATTTATTTTTCAATTGTAGTTATTCATTATACGTTGAAAAGAAATTGTGTGTTTTCTTTGATGAGCTTCGAACGTTCTGGCAACTTAGCTGATATAAATAGACTGACGTCAATCTTATTTACCTGTGCTTAATAAACTTTGTTTCTACCATTATTCTTGGCTTTGTATAAAGATATATCTGCACGACTAATCCATGATTCAGGTGTATCACCAATATTATACTCAGAAACACCTATAGATAAGGTTAATTTGATATCGTGAATAAACTTATGATTCTCAACAACATGACGTATTTTTTCAGCAAGTTTTTTAGCGGTTTTTAAGTTCATACTCAAGGGGGCAATAATAAACTCATCACCACCGTATCTGTAAAGTGAATCCAACACCCGTGTATGCTCTTTTACTAACTTGCATACAGATATTATAATTTGGTCTCCAATAGCGTGCCCATATTCATCATTTATTTCTTTAAAGCCATCTAAGTCCAGTAATAGTAAGCAAATTGAATATTGTTCACGGCTCTGGTTAGCAATTACCTCCGATAGCTTTGTTCCTAATAATCGTCTATTACCTGAAGCTGTTAATGGATCTATGGTCGCAAGTAGTGCTAGTTCGCGTTGTTTATTAGTGTATGCACGAAACATTACGAAGGATAGAGATGCTGTTAAAATAGTGGTGGATAAGATTGTTATGAACTCAATCAAGTTTGTATGTGGGTAAACAATGATTAGCATTATAGACAACAGTATTATGTTGATGATTTTTGCCAATTTTACGGGCACTAAATAGTGGATTGCGATAATGGCAGGGGCTACCCAAAGAATTTGTGATTGTCCTTTCATTGCTATACTTGTAAGGAGTGCAATAGCTAAAAAAATGGCATTTAAAATTTTTACAACAGCTGTTTTTCGGGTTATAAATATGTACGAAAAAAAAACTAATAATGTTATTGATATTATGCCGTCAACAATCGCTAAAGTAATGTCACCGTAGTGCCAACGTAATATTGCAAACGGGAATATGCATATAGAGCCAAGCAAATTCAGAAATAGCAATACTTTCTCCGATACCCCTCTTTCTATCATACAGCTTTCCTTTTCCTGATGGTTTTCAATATTTACTTAGCTTAAAATCAGAGCACTTTAGTATATTTATATTAAAGCATTAATTAAGATCTAGGTAAACTTGTCACTGAAGAATATCAATAACATGAAAAAGAATGAGGTGTTGGGAAGAGGTTATAGGTGAATCCCCCTTAGCTCTCTAAGGGAACCTTTCGGTACTATTTTCCTTCGTCGGCTTTTAGTACTAAAGCAATCCAATTTTTGACCTGTTTTCAATAACTGAGAACATCGGTTTCGTGGCAATTACAGTCTTTAAATCTTCTACCCTAATGACCGCTATGGCGGAGGAGTTACCTGTTCAATTAAACGAAACATGGTTTCAAAGCGCCCTACACCTAGAGATAAGTTCAAACTTAAATTAGTCATAGCCTTTACTCTAAGCTGATATTACGGATATGAAATTTAACGATTTATAAATATAGATATTGTGTGGTTAAGCTGACTTCTGTTATTTGTAATTCACAGCAGTAACTGTTCTTCTAAGCATTCGATAATTAATACTTAGCTGATATTGAGGTTTACTATCCCAAGCCTTTCTTAATCACGTATTGAAAAGGCACTTCTTTAATTTGTTGTTCAATAAGTTCATGCTCCATAAATCGACAAAAACTGGGAATGTCACGAGCAGTAGAAGGGTCATCTGCACTGACCAATAGTGTCTCACCGTTTGCCATTTTACGAATTTTCAGGCGCAGCATCATTACGGGTTCAGGGCAGCGAAGCCCAATCGCATCTAATTGTTGGTCGGTGTTAGAAAAAGGGCTATCGGTCATGCTTTGCTGAACCTGATTATAAAAAAGTATTTGGCGGCAATTTTAAAGCCTATTTAAAATGACGCAACTATAAATTTATTTATAATATTTTAATATCAAGTTGTTTTAGTCTGTCCTTAATGATATCAAGCCCAAATATCGCTAAATAAGCTATTAATTGTGCTGAATAGACTTGCTTTGTGATGTAAGGAGTGAATAATTGATCTATCGTTATTTTTCCAGGGTCATCAAATGCCGTTAGGTAGTTTCCGGTTTATCAAAACCATTATATTAAGTGGCTTATTAGCCAGCTCCTTTTCATTTGCAAATGATGGTAATCAGCAAAGAAATATTTTTCTTGAAGCTGAAAATCAAGTTTGGAACGCTAGTTCAGCCACATATCAAAACCTATATAAGCAATTACATTATTATCCGCTACAACCTTATTTAGATCAGAAAAGGTTAATGACCAAAATGAAGCTGTCGTCAGCGACAGAGATCAGCGAATTCTTAACAAAATACGAAGGAACTCCACTGGATTGGCCTTTAAGAAAGAAATGGTTAACCTATTTAGCTAAACGTAAGCAGCCAGTACTTTTTCAAACATTTTTTAAACCCACCAGTAATGTCGAATTAACCTGCCAACATTATAGTTTTGAATTACAAACGGGTGTTGCGCCAACCAGAGTTTTACCTAAAGTGAGCGCTCTTTGGTTGGTGGGTAAGTCACAACCCAAAGTTTGTGATCCCATATTCAAAAAATGGCAACTAGCGGGGTATCGTACTAATGACCTGATATGGCAACGCATTGTGTTAGCGGCCGATGGTGGTAAACATAGCCTTATTCCTTATCTAACAAAGTTATTACCGGAAAAAGAACAAGCTTTAGCTAAGGTATGGCATAAAGTTCGACGAGATCCTGCTTATATTAGTAAATTGTCTAGATTCAGTAATAAATCAGCACGTGAAGCTGAAATAGTGGCTTATGGTCTCAAGCGATTAATATGGCGATCGCCTGAAAAAGCGCTTGATACTTATGCATTAGCAAAAACTTTATTGCCATTTACTAAAGAACAAGAGCAACAAATTACCGTGAAGTTTGCGTTAGCACTTGCCAGTAAAAATCATGCTGATGCTGCTAGTTGGCTAGTGCAGGTAGATGAAAAGTTATTTAATAGCAATTTAACCCAGTGGTATATAACTGACGCGTTGCGCGACCAAAATTGGCAACATATAAAAGATAAACTATTAAAATTACCAACAACAGCGCAGCAGAGTTTACAGTGGCGTTATTGGTACAGTAGAAGTTTATTAGCTACTGATGATTTAGTGCAAGGAACTAAGCTCTTAAGCGAACTTGCACAAAGTCGACATTACTATGGTTTTTTAGCTGCTAGTTACTTAAATAAAGCGTCTAATTTTCAAAATATGCCACTTGTTGTTAGTGCAGAAGAAAAAGCGTTTGTGATTAAAAGCCCTGAAGCTAAACGAGCTTTTGAGTTGTTTGCGATAGGACGTTTTCATCATGCTCGCTTAGAGTGGAACTATTGGCTGTCTAAACTGAATCAGCGTGACAAGCTAGTTGCTTCAAAAGTGGCTAATGAAATGCAATGGTATGATCGTGCAATATTTACCTTAGCCAAAGTAGGCTACCTTAATGATGTTAATTTACGTTTTCCACTAGGTTTTGAAACTGAAATTAAACATTATGCTGATAATCAAAAGATTAATCCCGCTTGGGCGTTTGCTATAACAAGGCGTGAAAGCTCGTTTATGTCTGATGCTAATTCCCCAGCAGGCGCTAAGGGCTTAATGCAAATTATGCCGGGTACAGCGAAACAATTGGCAAAAAGAAAGGTTTCAAATCAGTATTTATTTAAAGCAAAAAATAATATTAAATTAGGCACGAAATATTTACGAAATTTACTCGACAAACATGACGGTAATCAGGTGCTTGCGACCGCTGCATATAATGCAGGTCCTTATCGAGTTAAAAGTTGGCTAAAAGATGCAGAGCCATTACCAGCAGACGTTTGGATAGAAACAATACCGTTTAAAGAAACCCGAGAATACGTTAAAAGTGTGCTAGCTTATCAGCAAATATATCAACATAAAGTCGGGCAAAAAGGGTCTTTATTCGACCTGATTATCGCAATGAATATCAACGAATAGCATTTTAGCTAAGCATTATAATCTTGTGCTAAACACGGTATAATTAATATCAAAGAAATTTAGAGAGTTACCAGATGAATAAACTAGCAAGTCATTATCCAGCTCATGTTGCTGAGTTGCAAAAACGAACTAAAGCCGTATTAACAAGAGAAAATCTTGAAGGTTTAGTCATTCATTCTGGTCAAGAAATTAAGGCATTCTTAGACGACAACAGTTACCCATTTCGAGTGAACCCGCACTTTAAAGCTTGGTTACCTTTGGTTGACGTTGCTAACTGTTGGTTGATCGTTAACGGTTCAGAAAAACCTACCTTGATATATTACCAACCTGTTGATTTTTGGCATAAAGTTATTGGCTTAGCGGATAACTATTGGAATGAATTTTTCGATATAAAAATTCTAGCTAAAGCGAGTGAAGTTGATAAGTTATTACCTTACGATAAAAAATCATTTGCTTATATTGGTGCGCACATTGAAGTGGCAAAAGCGTTGGGATTTGAACATATTAATCCAGAGCCGCTAATTAACTACTTGCACTATCATCGCGCTTATAAAACCTCATACGAGCAAGAGTGTATGCGTCGTTCAAGTGCGATTGCGGTTAAAGGACATAAAGCAGCAAAAGCAGCATTTTTTGATGGCGCCTCTGAATACGATATTCAACATGCTTATTTAAAAGCAACACAACATGTAGAAAGTGAAACACCTTACGGTAATATCGTGGCGTTAAATGAAAACACTTCAATTTTGCATTACACCGCATTAGATCGTGGCGTGCCACAAGCACACCGTTCTTTTTTACTTGATGCCGGTGCTAATTTTCATGGTTATGCTTCAGATATTACTCGCACGTATTCTTTTAAACGTGACCGCTTTGCTGAGCTAGTTGCCCGTATGGACAGCTTAATGTTAAGCGCCGTAGATGCTTTAAAGCCAGGCCTGAGTTATGTAGATCTGCATATTGCCACTTATCGTGAAATTGGTAAGGTGTTAAAAGAGTTTAACTATATTAATGTTGATGTAGATACTGCCGTAGAAACTGGCATTATTTCGACCTTTTTCCCGCATGGTTTAGGGCATCATTTAGGGTTACAAGTACATGATGTAGGTGGATTTATGGCAGACGAGCGTGGTACACATGTTAATACCCCAGAGCCTCATGCATTTTTACGCACATCTCGCGTAATAGAAAGTAATCAAGTATTTACGGTTGAACCCGGATTGTATTTTATTGATTCATTGCTTGCTGATTTAAAAGCCTCACCTCACGGAAAAATGATAAATTGGCAAGAAGTTGATGCTATGCGTCCATTCGGTGGTATCAGAATAGAAGATAATATTATTGTGCACCAATCGCATAATGAAAATATGACACGAGATTTTGACTTAAACTAAGACTATATACGTGTCTAAACCCTATCAAATAGCGGCTCAAGCAATTATTGATGAAACAATAGTTACCCGTAGTCGCTTTATTTGTTACCTTCAGCCTTGTGCAAGTAGTGCAGAAGCAAAAGCTTTTATTAAAAGCTTACAAACCATGCACCCACAAGCTAATCACCATTGTTATGCCTTTGTTGCTGGTCGCCCCGAAGATAGTCAGTTATATGGATTTTCAGATGACGGTGAGCCATCAGGTACTGCAGGTAAACCTATGCTAGCAATGCTTATGGGCAGTAATATTGGTGAAGTTTGTGCTGTTGTTGTGCGATATTTTGGTGGAACTAAGTTAGGACCAGGAGGGTTACAAAGAGCTTATGGTGGTAGCGTTAAGCAAGCACTGGCTATTTTACCAACAAAATTGAAAATTCCTATGGTACGTAAAACACTAGCGTGTCAATATACCCAAGTGAATGATGTACTCTATTTTATTGAACAAATTGGTGGTGAAATTATCCAGCAAGACTACAATGAAACCGTGGTTCTTACACTCGCAATACCAGATGAAAAAATTAAGCTTTTCCAGCAGCAATTACAAACAATGTCTGCAGGGCAGCTAACCCTACAACCCATAACCTAAAAGCAATAATAAACTACTGTGCAATTTAAAAATATCATCCGAATATTAGGTTTATTAGTCGCTTTACTAAGCGTAACTATGCTGCCGCCCGCTTTTATTTCACTTGTTTATCGAGATGGTGGTGGTGTTTCTTTCTTAATGTCTTTTCTTTTTTGCCTAATAGCCGGACTTTTATTTTGGTATCCGTATCGAGCTGAAAAAAGTGACTTAAGGGCGCGTGAAGGCTTTTTAATTGTTGTCCTTTTTTGGACCGTTTTGGCAAGCTTTTCAGCTGTGCCCTTAATGTTATTAGATCAACCTAATCTTTCTGTTGCTGATGCCTTCTTTGAATCTTTTTCTGGTTTAACCACTACCGGTGCAACTATTTTAACGCAGATTGACGGCTTGCCACACGCCGTGCTTTGGTATCGCCAACAGCTACAATGGTTAGGTGGTATGGGTATAATCGTTTTAGCGGTAGCTATTTTACCTATGTTAGGTATTGGTGGTATGCAGCTATATCGAGCCGAAACTCCAGGCCCAGTTAAAGATTCAAAAATGACCCCGCGTATTGCAGACACAGCTAAGCATTTGTGGCTTATTTATGTATCACTTACCACGGCATGTGCTTTAAGTTATTGGGCTGCAGGAATGAGCTTATTTGATGCGGTATGTCACTCGTTTTCAACTATCGCCATTGGTGGCTTTTCAACTCATGATTTAAGCATGGGCTATTTTAATAGTCCATTGATCAACTTTATCTGTGTATTTTTCTTACTGGTTGCCGGCGTCAACTTTGCACTGCATTTTGCCGTTGTTAACAGCCGCTCACTGCGCAGTTATTTTTATGATTCAGAATTTAAAGCTTTTTTGAGTATCCAATTTACCTTAATTTTTATCTGTTTTATTGTCCTAACAAGTTTTAACGTTTATCAATCAGGTTTTGAAAACTTTGAGCAAGCGCTTTTTCATGCGGTTTCTATTAGCACCACTGCAGGTTTTTCAGGTACATCTGCTGGCGAAGCTACGTTTTCTAACTGGCCCACATTACTCCCCATTTTATTGATTTTTTCGAGCTTTATTGGTGGCTGTGCTGGTAGCACCGGTGGCGGTATGAAAGTCATCCGAGTGGTATTACTTTACTTACAAGGTATACGAGAATTAAATAAATTAGTTCATCCTAAGGCAGTCTTCACCATCAAACTCGGCAATAAAGCCTTACCTAATCGTGTTGTTGAAGCTATTTGGGGCTTCTTCTCTGCCTATGCAGCGGTATTTGTTATTTGTATGTTGTTGCTTTTAGCGGCGGGTATGGATGAATATTCAGCATTTACTGCAGTAGCCGCATGTTTGAATAATCTTGGTCCTGGGTTAGGGCAGGTAGCGGCTAACTTTGCTGACATTAATGATTTTAGTAAGTGGGTATTGGTTGTTGCTATGTTGTTTGGGCGCTTAGAGATATTTACTTTGCTGGTGTTATTCACACCAGCATTTTGGCGAACCTAATTCACATTGTTTGAATATTAATTAGGTGTGTAAATTAGAAAAACGTTATTGCATCTAATTGAAATAAGGCTTCAACGTCGCTTATATAACGTTTGTTAACTAAGAACAATACCACATGATCTTCTGCTTGAATTCTAGTATCTGAATGCGCAATAAATACTTCATCGTCACGTACAATTGCGCCAATGGTAGTCCCTGGTGGTAACTTAATTTGTTGAATAGTTTTACCAACCACCTTTGATGACCTCTCATCACCCTTGGCGACGATTTCGATCGCTTCAGCCGCACCACCACGTAAACTATATACATTATCGATATTACCACGACGAACATGGGTCAATAGTGCTGATATTGTTGCATGTTGGGGAGAAACTGCAATATCGATGTTACTACCGTGTACTAAGTCAATATAAGCGCTGCGCTGGATTAACACCATGGCTTTGCGAACACCTAAACGTTTCGCTAATAACGAAGACATTATATTAGCTTCGTCATCGTTGGTTACGGCAATAAACACATCAAACTGATCAATATGTTCTTCCATTAGCAGTTCTTGATCAGACGAGTCGCCGGTAAAAACCAGGGTATCGTTCAACTCAGACGCTAAATAAGCTGCACGTTTAGCTGAATGCTCAATTAATTTAACTTGGTGATTTTTTTCTAATAGGCGAGCTAACCCAGAGCCGATATTACCACCGCCGGCGATCATGATTTTTTTGTAGGGTGCCTCTAGCTTTTGTAGCTCATTCATCACGGCGCGAATATGTATTGAGGCAGCAATAAAGAATACTTCATCGTCAGCTTCAATTACGGTAGTTCCTAATGGACGAATAGGCTTACCATTTCGATAAATGGCTGCAACCCGGGTATCAATATTCGGAATATGCTCACGCAAGGTGGAAAGGGCATGTCCTACTAATAAACCGCCGTAATAAGCTTTAACGGCAACCAAGCTAACTTTACCTTGAGCAAACTCTAATACTTGCAATGCGCCTGGGTAATCAATTAACCGAGCAATATCGCGCGTTACTAGCTGCTCTGGCGCAATAACATGGTCAACGGGAATATTTTTATTTTGAAATAGTTCATCTTGATACTTAAGGATTTTACTTGAACGAATACGAGCAATTTTATTGGCGGTATTAAATAAGGAATAACAAATTTGACAAGCAATCATGTTAATCGCGTCGTCGTTGGTTACGGCGACAACTAACTCAGCATCTTCAGCGCCAGCTTGCTTTAGTACATCAGGGTGAGAACCATGACCAACCACAACGCGCAAATCCATTTTGTCTTGTAATTCTCGTAAGGTTTCACTGTTAGTGTCGATCAGTGTGATATCGTTTTGTTCGCCTACAAGATTTTCAGCTAATGTTCCACCAACTTGCCCAGCACCAATAATTATAATTTTCATTTAAGATTGCTTTTATTGTTGTGTTTTAACTAATTTAGCGTAGTAAAAACCATCCATTGAATTTTCGCTGGTCAGTATTTGCCAGCCAATATCGTCGGTGTTTTGGGTAATTGATATATGTTTTGCATCAGGATTTTCATCAACAAAACGTTGAACTTGCTGACTATTCTCTTCAGGCAATACACTACATGTTGCATATAGCAAAGTACCACCGGGTTTCAGCAAAGACCATACATTTTTTAATATATCTTGCTGTAAGTCAGTTAATACATCGATGTCTTGGCTTTTACGCAACCACTTTATATCAGGGTGACGTCGAATGACACCTGTGCCAGAACAAGGAGCATCTAATAAAATTCGGTCAAATAATTGTCCATCCCACCATTTTTCAGGTGTTGCTGCATCGCCGGCAATAACATTTGCTTGTAGATTCAGGCGCTCAAGATTCTCATGCACTCTTAGTAAACGGGTCGCTTCAATATCTAAGGCAGTCATGGCTTTAATTTTTGGACTATATTCGAGAATATGGCAAGTTTTACCACCGGGTGCTGCACAGCAATCGAGTACGTTATCATCAGGTTGGCAATCAAGTAGAATTGCCGCTTGTTGTGCTGCACCATCTTGAATTGATACCCAACCGAGTTGAAATCCAGGAAGCTTGTTTACGTCAACAGCTTCAATTAAGCGAATGGCAGATGAAGTTTTATCAATATAGGCAAATTCAATGCCGGCTGCTGCTAATAGGGTTAAATATTGCTCAAGACTATGGTGAAGCGAATTTACTCGCAACCACATAGGTGGTCTTTCCATATTCGCGATGAGAATAGCTTGCCAACTGTCAGGGTAGCTAGTTTGTAATTTTTTAATAAACCAAGACGGATGATTATATGCGATAGCGGCAGGTAGCTTAGTATTATCAGGCTGAGTATTACTTTCAACCAATTGAGCTTGCTGGCGTTGAAAGTTTCTTAATATACCATTAATAACACCTTTCAAATGTTCACACTTTAAGGGCTTGCAGGCAGAAACTGTTTCGTTAAAAGCGGCGTGATCTGGAATACGGGTATATTTTATCTGATAAATGCCAACCAATAATAAGAAATGACCCACACGCTGTTTGCCAGTTAATGGCTTTTTAATAAAGTCACGTACATCATGTTCAAGTTCTGGTAAGTACCTTAAAACGCCATAACAAAGTTCTTGTAGTAGCCCTTTATCTTTAAGGTCTATTTTTGCAATTTGTTGTGGTAGTTCATCTGACAAACTACGACCTTTATCAACAACAGCAAAGGTGCAACGGGCAGCGAGGGCTCTAAGATTAGCGGCCATAATTAAGTTAACCCTTGTTGAGGTGACGTGGAACCATTGATTAATTGGCCTTTGGCAAACCACAGGGCTTTACCATTAAGTATATCGGCTACGGCTAATGCTTTTTTGCCCGGCAGCTGTAATGTTTCGAGCCTAAGCGCATTGGTCGTTGTGGCAACGACAATGCCTTGTTTATCGCAGCTAATAATCGTTCCAGGTGTTTGTTTGTGATCAAGCGTTATAACACTGGCTTGTAATACACGAATACGATGTTCATTATCGTTTTCGTGAAAAGTAAACTGAGCGACAGGCCACGGAATATATGCCCTTATTGTACGATCAAGTACTGCAGCAGGTTGTTGCCAGTTTATCTCAGCGTCTGTTTTATCAAGCTTGGCGGCATGGGTAGCTTGGGTATTATCTTGAGGCTGGCGTTTATATTCACCTGAAGCCATAAGCGTTAATGTTTCTAATAACGCTGTTGGACCAAGCGCTGCTAATTTGCTGTATAAACTTGCGCTAGTGTCAGTTGATGTAATGTCGCAGGTAGCGGTTAAGATCATATCACCAGTATCTAGGCCTTTATCCATTTGCATTATGGTAACGCCCGTTTGTGGATCGCCAGCTTCTAAAGCACGTTGAATGGGCGCTGCACCACGCCATTTTGGTAGAATAGAGCCGTGAACATTAATACAACCTAATCTTGGTGTTTCTAAAATTACTGTTGGCAGCAGTAAACCATAAGCCACCACAACCATAACATCTGCTTGGTAACTGGTTAGGGTTAGTTGTGACTCTAAAGATTTAAAGTTTTCAGGCTGCTGAACAGGGATATTATTTTCTAACGCTAATAACTTAGTGGCACAAGCCGTGAGCTTTTTACCACGCCCGGCAGGTTTGTCAGGAGGGCAATAAACCGCAACAACATTGTGTTGTGATTGCAAAAGTGCTGCGAGGTGTTGCGCAGCAAAATCTGGTGTGCCAGCAAAAATAATATTTAATGGTTGTGTTAAGTCGTTGGACAAAGGTATTTCCAAAATGCAATTGAATTAAATTGTTCTACGTTTGAAAAAGATTAAGCGTTTGCTTTATCTATGCGTGCTTCTTTTTCTAATTTTTTCTTAATACGTTGGCGTTTTAGTGGCGATAAGTAGTCAACAAATAAAATACCATCAAGATGATCGAGTTCATGTTGAATACAAATAGCTAATAGTTCTTCTCCGTCTAAGGAAAATTCTTTGCCATTTTCATCGAGCGCGGTTACGGTCACGGCAACACTTCGGTCAACTTTTGCATAACAGCCAGGTACAGATAAACAGCCTTCTTCATTAATAAGCGTATCGTCACTTTTACGTGTGATAATAGGATTTATTAAGACATAAGGATGTTCTTTGTTTTCAGAAACGTCCATAACGACAATTCGTTGGTGTATATCAACTTGAGTTGCTGCCAAACCGACACCATTTTCATCGTACATGGTTTCAAACATGTTGCTGATAATAGTGCGAATTTCATCATTAACTTCAGTTACAGGTTGTGCTTTGGTTCTTAATCTCTCATCAGGAAATCGTAATACAGGTAAAATAGCCATAATTTATCAAAAGAGTTCGCGAAATATCGCATAGAGTGTTATGTTTCAATTTTAGCCATTAATTATAATTAATCATAGTGGTTTAGGATAAAACCTATAATAATAGGCAGATTAACATGCTAATAAGAATATTTTCGTTGATACTTGGCTTAACTTTGTCATTATCTTTACTGGCTGATGAGTTAACAATTAAGTCAGATGCCCCTAAATCTTATGTCGTTAAGAAAGGGGATACCTTATGGGAAATATCCGGTATATTTCTCAATCAACCTTGGTTGTGGCCTAAATTATGGCGCCTTAACCCAGAAATCAATAATCCCCATTTAATTTATCCTGGTGATGAATTACGCCTAGTTTTTGACGAACAAGGCCAACCTATGTTGGTTAAAGGTAAACCTGAACTTAAATGGTCGCCTAAAATTCGTAAACAATTAAAAGATCAAAACCCAGTGAGTACGTTACCGTTGCACGCTATTGCACCTTATATTCGCTACGACAGTGTAAAAAGTGCAGCTGAATTAGAAGGGCTTCCTCGCATTATTGGTAGTGATGAAGGCTACAAATCTAGTATCGACGGTTTGAAAGTTTATATTAATAGTGACCTGACCATAGGTCAAAGCTATGGCGTATATCATAAAGGTGATGCCATTGTTGACCCTAAAACCAATGAAAACCTTGGATATAACATTAGACTTGTTGGCACCGGTAAAGCAACACACACTGGTGATATGAGTAAAATGCAACCTAGTACCATTTATATTGATGGTGCAAAACGTGAAATTCGTTCTGGTGCTTTTGTTATCCCAGTAAATGAAGGTCAACAATATCCTTCTATTTTCACTATGCGTGCAGCATCACAAACCTTAGAAGGGCTTATTGTAAGCTCTGTTGCTAAGTTACGTGAATTTGCAAAATTTGATGTCGTAATGATTAATAAAGGCAGTAGCCAAGACATGCAAGTTGGTGATGTGCTTACTGTGAAGCGTAAAAGTCCTGCAGTAGTTGAAACAGATAGTGGTCCACAATACACTAAAGATACTTCACGCTGGAACAAGTTAGCCAGCGACAATTTGTCAGATTACGATATGCCTGCAGAATCTATTGGGCAAGTTATGGTATTTAGAGTTTATGATAAGGTCAGTATGGCGCTAATCTTAAACTCTGAAAAACCACTTCGTGTGCTTGATGGAGTTGCCGCGCCGTAACCTTTGAGTTAGCCACTCTTAAGGAGAAGCAAGTGGCAAATAATATTAATAGCAGTGAAGCATTAACATCAACACATTACTGGCTAGCCGTGAAAGCAATTCCACGGTTAGCCAGCCATAAAAAAATTGCCTTAGTTGAAAAATATGGTCTAACGGCTTTGTTTTCAGTATCGACTGATTTAACTAAGTCAGGTTTAACCAGTAATCAGCAACTCGCTATATCATCACCTGATTGGCAAACATTCTCAAAAATAATCACTGATTCACATCAATGCCAAAGTCAAATTGTGACCTTTGACTCACCCGCATATCCTCTATTATTAAAAGAAATTTACGATCCTCCCATCGTGTTTTTTATTCGTGGCAATATTGATTTATTGTCATTGCCTAAAATGGCTATTGTGGGCAGTCGCAATGCAACCGTGTCAGGCCGTGAAATAGCCTACAAATTAGCAGGAGAGTTATCTGAACAGTTTGTTGTAACCAGTGGTATGGCTTTAGGTATAGACGCACAGGCACATTTAGGCGCATTGAATAATAAAGGTTTTACTATTGCCGTTGTAGCGACCGGTTTAGATATAACGTATCCGGCTCGACATAAAGTTTTACAAAAAAACATTATTGAAAATAATGGTCTAATTATTAGTGAATTCCCCCCTGGTGTAGCGCCAAAGGCAGGGCACTTTCCAAAACGAAACCGTTTAATTAGCGGTTTAAGTTTGGGGGTTGTTGTGGTTGAGGCGTCACTAAAAAGTGGCTCTTTAATCTCAGCGCGTTGTGCATTAGAGCAAGGTAGAGAAGTATTTGCCGTACCCAGTTCAATTTATAATATACAAGCCAAAGGCTGTCATTGGTTAATTAAACAAGGTGCTAAACTTGTAGAGGACATTGCCGATATAGTAGAAGAGTTTGATGATATTGAATCAGAAGATTTAAACTTAAGTAGAAACAAAGAGAAAGATAATCCGACAGAAAAAATAGAAGAACAAGACTTGTGTAACGATTCAATGTTAGCTAGTGTGGGATATGAAATTACACCTGTAGATTTGGTGGTTTCACGATGTAAACTACCTATCGATGTAGTGCTAACACGTTTAACAGTGCTTGAACTTAGGGGACTGGTATCTGCTGTACCAGGGGGTTACCTTAAATTAAATAGGGGCTAGTTATGTTTGATATCTTGATGTACCTTTTTGAAAATTATATTCATAGTGAAGCTGAAGTGATGGTGGATCATGAATTACTTACGGATGAATTAACTCGTGCTGGTTTTCACCAAGATGAAATTTATAAAGCACTGGCTTGGCTAGAGAAACTTGCTGCCTTGCAAGATACCGAGACTTATCCTTATTTAACAAGAGTAGGTAATAAATCTATTCGGATTTATACCTCACAAGAATGCCAAATTCTAGATGTAGAGTGCCGTGGCTTTTTGATGTTTTTAGAGCAGGTAAATTTATTAGACTTTATCACTCGTGAAATGGTTATTGATCGCGTGATGGAGTTAGATACTCAGTTCTTTTGTATTGATGATTTAAAGTGGGTTGTATTGATGGTGCTATTTAATGTGCCAGGTAAAGAAAATGCCTACTCTCAAATGGAAGACCTTATTTTTGATGAACAAGAAGGGCCTTTACACTAACGCTTTTCGCATGCGTAATTTGTTGGAAAATTACGCTACAGTTCATGTCATAAAATATGACATAATAGCGATCTAATTTTTTAGGTGTCTATTATGTCAAATCCCGAAAAACCATTATTTTCACGTCATGAACATGCCTTAGAAAAAGCCAATGAAGTCTGCCCTGATTGCGGCGCTAAACTTGTTATTAAACACAGTAAGTCAGGTTCTTTTTTTGGTTGTGTTACCTACCCAGAGTGTCAACATACTCGAGCTGTTGTAGAACATGAACGCGTTGACGACAAAATATTAGTAGGTAGTGAATGCCCTGAATGCAGTAGTGAACTTGCCGTTAAGCAAGGCCGCTATGGTATGTTTATCGGCTGTACAAACTACCCAGAATGTCACCACATTGTTGCACAAGATAACAATGAACTCGAACAACAAAACGTTACTTGCCCACACTGTAAAAAAGGCAACCTACAGTCAAAAGTCAGCCGTTTTGGCAAAACATTCTATTCTTGCGATCACTATCCAAAATGCAAATTTGTTGTCAATCATGAACCCGTTATGGGTGAATGCGAAAAGTGTGGTTTTGGTTTGTTATTGAAAAGGCAAATGGCGGCAGGAGAAAAACTCCAATGTGCGTCTAAACCTTGTAGTCATTTTCAGAAAAACGAATCTGTTTGATATAAAAAAACCAGCAAGTTGCTGGTTTTAGTAAAAGCATAGCCTTTAAGATAATTTAACTTAGTTTGTTTTTGAAACCAGTAACATAAGGTTTAAGCTCTTCAAATGCCGCTTCAGGTAAAATATCCGCTAATAGGCTTAATCGCTCAGCTAATTGTTTTTCAGAATTGCCAGAGACATTAATATGGCCCATTTTTCGGCCAGCGCGTTTACTTTTCCCATACCAATGCAAGGTGGTACTGGCCACATTCAATATAGCATTAGGTACTTCATCTTCACCCAGTATGTTGATCATAGCTGAAGGACGAATTAACTCGGTACTACCTAAGGGTAAGTCGCAAACCGCACGTAAATGGTTTTCAAACTGACAAGTATCTGCACCTTGTTGTGTCCAGTGTCCTGAGTTGTGAACCCGTGGGGCAATTTCATTCACCAGTAATTGTTCATCAATTTGAAAAAACTCTATGGCTAACACACCAACATAATTTAACTCATTGGCGATACTATCAAATACTTGCTTAGCTTGTGCTTGTAGAGTTTCATTTACTTGCGTGGCAATCGATACGCTTAAAACACCATTGGTGTGATGGTTTTCAGTTAACGGATAAACTACGGTATTACCTTGGCTATCACGAGCACCCACTAGAGAAACTTCTCTATCGAAAGGGACCATTTGTTCAGCTACAACCGCGTGTTGAACACCTTGTTCACCGCCATCAAAAAAAGCTTTAATATCTAGCCAAGTTTCATCTGCTTTGGCTGTATCTTTTAATCGCCACTGACCTTTACCGTCATACCCGGCTAAAGCACTCTTTAAAATTAGCGGAAAAGACAAGTGAGCTAACGCTTGGTCAAAGTCTGCTTTTGTTGCAATAATTTGGTGTTTAGCATTGGCAATATTACATTTTACTAGCAGGTCTTTTTCTAACCTTCTATCACCACCAACTTTAATTGCTTGGCTCGACGGGCGAAGTTTTCCAGATGCTTGGCACAAGGCAAGGGTTTGGTGATCTATATGCTCAAATTCAGCGGTAATAAAATCTGCGAACTCAATGCCTTGCGTTAAGTTACCAAAAATAATATTTGTTGAAAGCGGGTCAACTACATTACCTGAGCCAACATCGAAAGCGCGTATATTAATATTTAAAGGCTTAACAGCTAATGCCATCATACGAGCAAGTTGTCCTGCACCTAATACTAAAACATTCATTGAACTAGCCTTATTCAGCAGGGTTTGGATTATCAAGAATTGTTTGTGTTTGTTCAGTTCTAAATTTTTCAACCGCGGCTTGTACTGTCGGGTCGAAGGTACCAATAATCTGTGCGGCTAGTAAACCTGCATTTGCAGCACCGGCAGTACCAATAGCTAGTGTACCAACAGCAATGCCTTTAGGCATTTGTACAATAGAGAGCAGAGAATCTTGACCACTTAACGCTTTTGATTGAACTGGAACACCTAACACCGGCAAACTCGTATAAGCAGCTGTCATACCTGGTAAATGTGCAGCGCCACCAGCGCCACCTATAATAACTGTAATGCCTCTATCTCTAGCGCTTTCTGCATATTCAGCTAATAAGTGTGGTGTTCTGTGTGCTGAAACAACTTTGGTTTCATAAGGAACATTAAATAAATCTAACATTTGCGCAGCATGCTGCATGGTTGGCCAGTCTGATTTTGAGCCCATAATAATTCCAACTTTCATACGCGATGTGCCTTTTGATAATGTGATTAGAGACCTAACGTTATAGCGAGCAGACTGGCTTTAGCATTAGGTGAAATTTAATGGCAGATTATACCGCGTTTATAAATTTTCTGAAACGGGAAATCTATTTCGATTATTTTGAATAAATAATACTTTATTTATTCTCATGTTGATAATGTTGAGAGCCTCGTAATCAAAACGATAAAGGTTTACTCTTTAGATGCAACATGGCTGATTAAACTAACCCTACAGTGGATTTTATAAGGGCAGCCTTTAAATGTTTAACCAAACTTTATTCTGAAATATTAAGTCGAGACGTTATAGACCAAAGGATGATTTTTTATTTTGATTTTCAGCGTATGATTATTTTATTTAAAATGCAAAGTGTCGCTAAAATTTATAGCAGAAGCGGATTATGTGTTTATTCATTGTGCTTTAGCCACAAGTAAAGAGGACGCTCATGAGTAATATTTACAATCAAGGCTTGGATAAAGTCGCAGCGAACAGTCAACCACTGACACCGATTAACTTTTTAAATCGAACAGCTGATGTTTATCCTGACAAAGTAGCAATTATCCACGGTAAGCAAAAAATCACTTATCAGCAATATCGTAAAAATGTTCGTAGATTAGCATCAAGCCTGATTAAGCTTGGTGTTAAGCCCGGACAAACCGTTAGCATTATGGCGGCAAATATTCCGGAATTTCTCGATGCTCATTTTGCTGTGCCACAAATAGGCGCGGTGCTTAATGCTATTAATATACGTCTCGACGCACACAATATTGCTTTCATATTAGATCATGGCGAATGTGATGTGTTGTTAACCGATACCGCTTTTTCATCTGTGGTTAAAGAAGCACTCGCTATTTCAACGCGTAAACCACTGATTATTGATATTGATGATAGTGAAGGCCCTGGTGGAGAAAAAATTGGCACCATGGATTATCAAGAGTTATTAGCGCAAGGTGATGAAAACTTTTCACAATCTTTCGTACAGGATGAATGGCAAGCATTAGCATTAAATTATACTTCTGGAACTACCGGGAATCCTAAAGGAGTGGTGTATTCACATCGCGGGGCATACCTTAATTCTATAGGTCATAATTTTATTTGGCCAACCAATAATAAAACCAACTACCTTTGGACCTTACCAATGTTTCACTGCAATGGTTGGTGTTTTCCGTGGACTATTGTGGCAGTAGGGGGCACGCAAATTTGTTTAAGGCAAGTCGAAGTAGGCGCTATAGTGAATGCGATGATCGATCATAAGGTAAGCCACTTTTGTGGCGCACCTGTTGTGCTTAATATGATCTTAAATGCGGACGAAGAACTACTAGCGAAATTGCCCAAAAACATTAAAGCGATGACTGCTGGCGCACCACCACCTGCAGCGGTAATAAAAGGTATCGAAAACCTCGGTATTGAAATAACACAAAGCTATGGTTTAACAGAAGTTTACGGTCCTTGTGTCGTGAGTGAATGGAAAGATGAATGGAATGACAAAAGCCCTGATGAACGAGCAGCATTAAAAGCGCGTCAAGGTGTGCGTTATCCCACTCAAGAAGATGTTGACGTACTCGACCCAGACACCATGCAGCCTGTTCCTGCTGATGGAGAAACTATGGGTGAAATAATGTTTCGTGGTAATACCACCATGAAAGGTTACTTAAAAAACCCAACAACAACGGACGAAGCTTTTGCTAATGGATGGTTTCATTCTGGCGATTTAGCGGTGAAGCACCACGATGGCTATATAGAAATTCGCGATCGCTCTAAAGATATTATAATCTCGGGCGGTGAAAATATTTCATCGGTTGAAATAGAAGGCGTGCTTTATATGCATCCCGCTATTTTAGAAGCAGCTGTTGTAGCTAAAAAAGATGAAAAGTGGGGCGAAACCCCTTGTGCTTTCGTTGGATTAAAGCCAGGTCAAACATTAACCGAACAAGAAGTTATACAACACTGTCGTGAGCATATGGCGGGCTTTAAAGTGCCTAAAACCATCGTTTTTAGTGACCTACCTAAAACATCTACCGGTAAGGTACAGAAGTTTGTATTACGACAGCAGGTTAAAGCGTTGTCTGAGGCTTAAGCTAACCCAAAAGCAAAGTTAAACATCGTAACGGTAAGCGTTTTATTAACGCTTACCGTTTTTTTATAGCTAAGCATGTAGTTTAGGCATAAAAAAAGTATAATCACGGTTAATTAATCTTTACTTAACTTACATAATAAAACCAATGGCTACAGCATTAGAAACATTTCAAGAGGGTGGCGTTTTAGCTTATCCGACCGAATCCGTATTTGGTTTAGGTTGTGATCCGGATAACGACGAGGCAATTGAAAAATTGTTGTCGATTAAATCACGTTCAGCAGATAAAGGTTTAATTCTACTTGCCGGTAACTACTCTCAGCTTTTACCTTATATAGATGACAGTAAAATACCACAAGATAAACGCTATGCTGTGTTATCACGTTGGCCTGACGGTATTACACAGTTAGTCGCTAAAAATTCGAATATTTCGGCGCTATTAACAGGGCGATTTGACACGATTGCTGTGCGAGTTACCAGTCAACCAGACGTTGTTGCGCTTTGTTTAGCTACTAATAAACCCATTGTTTCTACCAGTGCTAACTTAAGTGGGCAGCCACCAGCTAAAACGTGGCAAGATATTCCAAGTGACCTCGCTGATAAAATTGATTTTATTATTAAAGGTAAAACCTTAGGCTTTGAACAGCCTTCTACTATTATAGATGCATTATCTGGAGATATTATCCGCTCATGAGCACTGTAAATATCAATGTTGTAATTGAATTTCTAAAGTCCTTACAGGACCAAATTTGTGCTTCTTTAGAAGCCGCTGATGGAAGCGGTAAGTTTATTGAAGATAACTGGGTGCGTGCAGAAGGTGGTGGCGGTAGAACTCGTGTACTAACTAACGGCACTGTTATTGAGCAAGGTGGCGTAAACTTCTCCGTGGTTTCTGGTGATAAATTACCACCATCGGCAACGGCGCACCGTCCAGAATTAGCTGGTCGTAAATGGCAAGCTTGTGGCGTTTCATTAGTTATTCACCCTAAAAATCCTTTTATTCCAACATCTCATGCTAATGTGAGGTTTTTTATTGCGGAAAAAGAAGGCGAAGCTCCGGTATGGTGGTTTGGTGGCGGTTTTGACCTCACACCCTTTTATCCGTTCAAAGAAGATGTTGTGCATTGGCATCAAACAGCCAAAGATATCTGCCAACCTTTTGGTGATGATGTTTATCCAGAATATAAAAAGTGGTGCGATGAATACTTTTATTTAAAGCATAGAGACGAAACACGTGGTGTTGGTGGTCTATTTTTCGATGATCTTAATAAATGGGACTTTGAACAATGCTTTGATTATATCAAAGCGGTTGGTACTGGTTTTATTGATGCTTATGTACCCTTGATGGAAAAGCGAAAAAACACTCCATTTGATGAGAATAATCGTCAATTTCAGCTTTATCGTCGTGGTCGCTATGTCGAGTTTAATTTAGTTTTCGACCGTGGTACTTTGTTCGGTTTGCAATCAGGCGGTAGAACAGAATCAATTTTAATGTCGATGCCACCTTTAGCGCGTTGGGAATATAATTTTCAAGCCGATCCAAATAGTCCAGAAGCTGCACTACAACATTACTTAGTGCCACAAGACTGGTTACATTCCGCTTAAATACCTGCTTAACAACCCGCTTTAAAGCCCAAGTAGCATAACAGCTAATTGGGCTTTAAAAATATCGAGTTACTGTTTTACAACTTATTGAAAAATGCATCCCAGTTTTATTCAAGTTTTTAATAAACCTTGTGCCAGATCAAATTATCAAAAATCGAGTCAGCGTAAAATTACCTTAATGAACCAACAGTTTATTTTCATCTTTACAAAAGGTAATGCTTTCATGAAAACTTCAATAATTAAGGGATTAATTCTCTCAGCAATAACACTTTCACCACTAGCGATTGCTAATCAAGCGGGTGACTTTCTTATTCGTGGTGGTGCAACATTGATTAACCCTGACAATAGTAAATCAAATATTATCTTAGGCGGTGCTGACTCAACAATGACCCTAACAAATGGCAACAACACACAATTAGGGCTTAACCTTGTCTACTTTTTCGATAGTAACTGGGCAATCGAGCTTTTAGCGGCCACTCCTTTTAGTCATGATATTACTATTCAAGATAAAAATTCAGTGCTTGGCGTTAATGGTGAAAATTTAGGACAAGTAAAGCATTTGCCACCGACACTCAGCGCGCTCTATTATTTTGAAACTAACTCGGCGTTAAAACCATATGCAGGTATCGGTTTAAACTACACAGTTTTCTTTGATGAGGGATTTTCAACAGGGCCCAAGTCATTAGGATTAAGTAACCTAGCATTAGACGACTCGTTCGGTTTATCCGTTCAACTTGGCGCAGATTATCAGCTAGATGAAAAATGGTCTTTGAATGCATCTATTAGATATATCGATATTGATACTCAAGCAACCTTTGACGTGGCGGGTAACAGTATTGGTAAAGCAGATATTAGCATCGATCCTATGGTTTATTCCTTGATGTTAGGCTATAAGTTTTAAATTAAACAAAATTGTTATAAAAAGCAGTAACGGTGTTGCTGCTTTTATGTTCCTATCTTTTCATAACTGCGTTAACCTTAGGTTAAACACTTAAGCTAGAAACCTCATGGATCAATATCGTGTATTTGGCAATCCAATTGCCCAATCTAAATCACCCTTTATACATCAAAAATTTGCCGCACAATCTAAGCTCATAATAAACTACCAAAGCGAATTAGTTGCATTAGGGCAATTCGAAGTGGCCGTTAATAACCTGATTGCAAATAATGGTAAAGGTGCCAATGTTACAGCGCCTTTCAAAGAACAAGCATTTGCAATGTGTGATGAACTTAGCGAAAAAGCCAAATTAGCTGGCGCTGTTAATACCTTAATTTTTACCGATGGTGTTATCTATGGCGATACGACAGACGGAATAGGTTTAGTTAGCGACTTACTTAGGCATCAAGTGACCTTAAAAAATAGTAATATTTTATTGTTAGGTGCTGGCGGTGCTGCCAAAGGAGTTGTACAAGCCTTATTCGAACAATCGCCTAAATCATTAACCATTGCCAATAGAACATTAAGCAAAGCTCAAGCTATTGCAGAGCAATACCCTAATAATGCGATTAAAGCGATCACGTTTGCTGATACTGAAGAATTAGCCTTTGATGTTATTATAAATGCAACCTCGGCGGGTTTATCGGGTGACAGCTTACCTATCTCAAATAAAACCATCCAACATGCAAATACCTGTTACGACATGGTCTATGGCAAAGAACCCACAGCATTTCTAAAACAAGCAAAATTACTCGGTGTTGAACATATTATCGATGGCTTGGGCATGTTAGTAGGGCAAGCAGCTGCAAGCTTTCAGTTATGGACAGAAGTGAACCCTGATGTCGAACCTGTACTGCACTCGTTAAGAGAACAATTGCTATAACGGCATAAAAAGAGAAATAACGATATGAACCAAGCTATTATATTTAACGATGACTTACATTTTGATAAGGCGCATGACGCTTGGTCTTTTACCGGACAACTGTCAGGACAGAGGATAACGATATATTTTCATTCAATGCAATTAAAGCAGTTAGCAGAAATAACTAACTGCACAAAATATGATTTAGAAGAGGTTACCGAACTCTGGCTCGAGAAAAATGAGCCAGAAGGTGATGAAATACATATTGAAATGAAGTAAATAATATCGCTCACTAGCTATTAGCTAAATACTCAGCCTTTAATTCTACATAGTTTATGGCTGACTGCTTTAGAAAGTTAGCTTCACTTTCTTTCAACTCTCTAGCCTGCTTAACAGGGTTACCTACATATAAGTAACCACTTTTTAATGTTTTGTTTGGTGGGACCAAACTACCAGCGCCTATGAACACATCGTCTTCTACAACTGCACCGTCCATAATAATAGCGCCCATGCCAACAAGAATTCGATCACCTAACACACAGCCGTGCAACATACACTTATGACCGACAGTAACATCGTCACCAATAATTAATGGATTGCCACTAGGGTTACCTGAACTTTTTCGGGTGACATGCAAAACGCTACCATCTTGTATGTTACTTCTCGCGCCGATAGTGATTTTATTTACATCACCTCTAGCCGCTACTAATGGCCAAACACTTGTATCATCACCTAAAGTAATGTCACCAACAAGTACAGCAGACTGATCAACATAAACAGCATTACCTAATGTAGGAGTAATACCACGATAGCTTCGGAAATTATTATGCATAAATATAAGACTTTTTAATGGTTGATTTAGATATATTAGCAAAAACCAGCCATGAAATAGCAATCTTCATATATATAGTTTTATTTAAGTAACTAAATATAACGCCAAAGAGCACAATAATAGTAGCTAAGGTCGTGCAATTAATCAGCGTATCGAACATTAAAAACTCAACCACAGCAAGGGTTGTACAAATAAAAAGCAAACAAACATCTTTTCGCAATTTAATTGCATTTAGGTGTTGACGTGAGGTCAAAAATCTCTAAAATGCGCTCCAGTTCCAAGGGGTCACCCCAACGAACTGTTTTAATAAGTTATCTAGCGCGGTTTAGGCTGAATTGGTTAACTTAACGTTTTAAAGATAGGTTTTGAAAGTTTTAAAAACTTTTAAAATAAATTCAAATAAAACGTTGACATTAAAACTGAGTTGCGTAGAATGCGCATCTCGCTTCAGGCAAGGCCTGCAGCAACGAAGCAAAGCGAATGAGATTTTGTTTCGGTTAGTTTTTTACTTCGAGTATCAACTAACGTTCTTTAACAATTAGTTATCATGCAATTTGTGTGGACACTCACATTAACGTTGATTTTACATAGTTACCTATTTCTTCGGAAAGAACGTAACAAAAAAACAGCTTAATATGATGTCACACAAAAAATAAGTATCATTTAGACTTTCGAGTTTAAATATACGTTTTATGTAGTTACTTTCTTCTTTAGTCGGATAGGAAGTAACACGACAGAATTCATTGAGCAGATGTCTTTTCTTGGTTAACTTCGGTTAGTTAAGGTGAGCATCACAAACGATTTTTAATTGAAGAGTTTGATCATGGCTCAGATTGAACGCTGGCGGCAGGCTTAACACATGCAAGTCGAGCGGTAACAGAGATAGCTTGCTATCTGCTGACGAGCGGCGGACGGGTGAGTAATGCTTGGGAATATGCCTTATGGTGGGGGACAACAGTTGGAAACGACTGCTAATACCGCATAACGTCTACGGACCAAAGGGGGGGATCTTCGGACCTCTCGCCATTTGATTAGCCCAAGTGAGATTAGCTAGTTGGTGAGGTAATGGCTCACCAAGGCGACGATCTCTAGCTGGTTTGAGAGGATGATCAGCCACACTGGGACTGAGACACGGCCCAGACTCCTACGGGAGGCAGCAGTGGGGAATATTGCACAATGGGCGAAAGCCTGATGCAGCCATGCCGCGTGTGTGAAGAAGGCCTTCGGGTTGTAAAGCACTTTCAGTTGTGAGGAAAGGAGTGTAGTTAATAGCTGCATTCTGTGACGTTAACAACAGAAGAAGCACCGGCTAACTTCGTGCCAGCAGCCGCGGTAATACGAGGGGTGCAAGCGTTAATCGGAATTACTGGGCGTAAAGCGTTCGTAGGCGGTCTATTAAGCAAGATGTGAAAGCCCAGGGCTCAACCTTGGAACTGCATTTTGAACTGGTAGACTAGAGTACTGTAGAGGGTGGTGGAATTTCCAGTGTAGCGGTGAAATGCGTAGAGATTGGAAGGAACATCAGTGGCGAAGGCGGCCACCTGGACAGATACTGACGCTGAGGAACGAAAGCGTGGGGAGCGAACAGGATTAGATACCCTGGTAGTCCACGCCGTAAACGATGTCAACTAGCCGTTTGTGGACTTGATCCGTGAGTGGCGCAGCTAACGCACTAAGTTGACCGCCTGGGGAGTACGGCCGCAAGGTTA
>OJAZ01000081.1_pt1 | contig 55662 bp, 43 predicted proteins | sample 1589851 | NCBI WGS metagenome assembly OJAZ01 (sample SAMN05416792, study PRJEB24817) | seawater metagenome | isolation source: Sea water | place: Canada:Atlantic | collected 2013-07 | reverse complement strand
GGAACGATACTGAGGTAAAGTGTAATATGCTTACTTTATAATGAGTGAGTATATGTCTTTCGACAACAAAATTATAAACGACCACAACCCTCTTGCAGTTGCCGGCGTTAAAAAGAAAAGCACACTCCCTAAGTTAATTTGGGTGGTGATCTTGACTGCTCTGATCGCAGCTCTTTGCTTTTCAACCATCTCCTATTACAAGCATCCAGTTGCAGTAATTACAGGCGTATCAATGCTACCTAATTACTCGCAGGACGAAGTTCACGTCACTACCCGCGTATTTAGCACGCCTGAAAGATTTAGAGTTGTATTGTTCGACTCTTCAGGTTTCGACTCTGCTGAAGCTCAAGAACTCCGTGACACCAAAAATGTTAAGGGTGAATTTGCAAAGCGCGTTATGGGGATACCTGGCGACACTATCACTTACTCATTAGACTCTGGATTGCTTTTGACTTTTAATGACGAGCCGGTGGTGTACAAGGCTGATCCATCAAAAAGAACTTTTGACTTAGTTGACTCCGAAAACCCAAGTATATCTGTCGGAGCAACCTATTTAAATGAAACAATAGGCAGCCAATCACACTCCATATACTCATTATCATCTTCGAAATCGAAAATGACAAATGAACAATTGACTCTTGTGGAAGATTCAATTATCCCCTTCTCAGCTGGCGCTCTCAGCGCCTCTGTAAGCGGAGATAAGGTTACCATTGAAGTTCCAGATGGATATGTACTATTAATGTCAGATAACCGCGTGGACGGCTTGGACAGCAGACAAATGGGCTTGCTAAAGATCAGCTCACTAATTTCAGTTTTTGAGAAGGAATAATTTAATGGATGAGTTTTATGACTTAAATGCGTTTACGGCATTTTTAAAAGAACATCATAAGGGCGAGAAACAGGCAAAGCACTTTAAAGTATTCAAAGGCTTTGCAACTTTGCTACATGCGCTCTTTGAACATAAACGTAGTTTGAATGAGAAAAACGGTGAAGCTTATTTTGACTTTCTTGAGTTGTGGAAATGCAGGACAGATGATCCCTTTGTGCCTGCGTCTATGAATCAGCAAAAAACGTCAATCAATGTCATGTTGTCTGGACTAATGAAAAACTCTCCTGATGCACTTGAGAGACTGCTTAATGTCACATCTAGGCCAGAGGCTTATTTGAGCAATTTGGACTTCATGCGTAAATATGTCGCTGAAAACGGCGGCTTTGATGAAGCTTTGGCAAAAATGAACAACTTAAGTTACTTATATCAGTCGTTCATATGCGCGGTATTTAACTTGATGTTTTATTCAGATTGCAAAAAGATAGTTATTCAGCCTCTTGGCTCATTCACGCTAAAGGAAAATAAAAGTGGAACAAAATCAATTTTATTCCACTTTGGCACTCAATAAAAGGCAGCCTGAGGGCTTTTAAATCTTTCTTTTTACAGACGGCTCTTGCATCTGTAACTGATAGTCTTCAGGCATGTTTTGTCTTGCAAACTCCCTAATAAATTCCATTTTTTGTACGGCACCGCCAACCTCTCTGGTTTTGAGAAGCTCACCAAGTGGATTTTCTTTCTTATTGGTCAACGTACTGGCCAACTCTGGAAAGCTTTCTTCCAACAGGTCGCTTTTGTTGTTCAGCTCTTTAAGACCACGAGTAACCTGAGATTTCATAGGTCCTACAATCACCTCAGCGTACTTTTCTGCGAAATCAGGAGCAATTTTCCCATTCACTCGCATGTGGTCAAACACATCAAACTGCAACCTCGAAAGCGATAGCACTGATTTTATTTCATCTACCATATCAGGTGAAACTGCAAAATCGAATTCTCTTTCAAGTAAGTTTTGCGCATCTTCAATCATACTCTCAAGCAAATCAATCTCTTGGTGATTCATCCACTTGTTCATAGGCAGCTTATAACTGGAATGCAACACTAATGAATCAATTATTTTATCAGAGGCAAGCTTGAACGCTGGTTCTGAATTGTTCATCTCAAGGGAACCTACATTTTTCTTAATGAACTCAATAGATGCCTTCACAGAATCAGAGTGAACTAAATTTGCCATTATCACTTTAGCATCAGCATCCTTGATATTCCCTAACCCATTGTCTAGCATGGCGGCGTCAATCACGTTCTTCACATGTTCCTCAACTTCAAGCCTGCTTTCCTGAGACATTTTAAACCATTCTTCAACCGGCATATCCATCAATTTAACATAAGCGCCGTCAGGGAGGTTTTTGAGTTTCAACATGGCTTTATTTTCACTTTTCAAAAAGTTCTCTCTACCCCGCGACTCAAAATCGTAAGATGCTACCTGACGTTGAGAATAACTATTAACCCTCACTCTTTCGAAAGTCTGACTAAGCTCCTCTCTAGCGCGACCTATCCAAGTTGTTCGCATCATGCCTATTGAGTTTAACTCCTTAGCTGACTCACAAACAGGTTCAATCACGTATGGGTTCGCTTCCTTCTCCCAAGCCATATGACTATAAACAGTTCCTTCCTGATAGGCATCTCCAAACAAATCTATGTTGAGGTGAGTCTCATGGAACGTATAACTGTCAATCCCACCCCTTTCTTTTTTGTACCCATAGGTATTGCCATATATATCCTCTACCACTTCTGTATCAAACCCGTAATCTCTTGCAATACCGTCGATATGCCCAGGCTCTAAATTCTTAGCTGTGGTTTCTTCATGATCCAATATCAACCGGTAAGCCCAAGCTTGAGCATATTGATTGACGGAATCCTGATTTTCACTTAGGAAAGACAACGCATTTGACTTAAACAGATCATAAAGCGTAACATTTTTCTCTCCATCTTCGAGCTTTTTCAATTGAGTCTTGGTTGGCGCTTTATCAAAGGCGCTTAACACCCCAAGCTGTTTAGCCATCTGAAGGTTTTCAGGCTGTTCGTCAGAGCTAACCTCCACCTCCAAGCCAAATAAATCAGCATTTTTGTACAAGTCACATTTAGACAACTTCGCTAAGTTCTCACTTAACGACGAAGAGAAATCATATTTCGACTGAAAATGCTCCCATAACGCTATCACTTCACTCGTTACTGGCAAGATCCCAAAGTCGTTAAATTTAATTAGCTCTCTTTTGCTCGAAGATTTTTTGTTTAGCATATCCCTAATACTGGCCATTTTAATCATAAAATCGACAGAATGCTTTGTGTCAGCAGTAGGAATTTTACCTGAAGAACGAATGAGGTGATGCAAAAGCTGCTCTCGATTGAACTTAACCTTAGTAACTACTTGCGTAGCATTATCGGTCAAATAAACATCTTCCCCTCTTACATCTAAAATCTTATCCCCTTTGAAGCTTGGGAATGTGAAGTTCACGTTATCTTTCGAGGTGCTCTTGAGCTTGTTAATAACAGTATAGTCAGCCCCAGGAGTTGTCACGAAAAGTACTTTCGCACGGCCACTCGGGACATTAGAAACTTCAATGTTCGGGTAAACAAGATGCGTATCTCTTGCGATCGGTTTACTGTCGAACAACGTGTTTTTTAACATATAATCGTACAGTTCTGGGAAATTAGCCTTTATTCCGCCCAAGTCATAACCAAGAAGGTTATGCGCTTGAAAAACGCACCCTTTCCCATACTGAGAAAAGTACTGCATCATCAAATCCTGCACTTCTGATGCTTTTTGACCAATTTCTTTAACCATACCCTTGCTCATATTGGTTAAACGCTCAACCTTGATAGGCAAAGTAATATCATCTTCATTGATAACCAGACTAACAAGGTCGGCTTCTACCTCCTCGTTAATCATATATCCGCCATCCACTTTCCTAAAGTTCGTTACCTTCTCGCCATTTTCCACCATTGACAAATATGCAGCATCGTCTACCAACGCCCCTGAGCCTTTTTTTCTGGTGTAAGACATAAACCCTAAATTGAAGCATTTAGGCGCATTACCACCGTCGTTAGCTTCTATATCAAGAATAATATAGGCTTCTCTTTTGGACTTATCTAACGCATCCAACACCAGCGCTTCATGCTGCTCAAACGGAATTTCTGGATTAGCAACAAAAGTGATAGCTTCTATCATTTCTTTGCGAGTAACTCTTTTAGCTGCTGTATTGCTAAAGTTATCTTTGAAATACTCAACCAACCGGTTTTGTTCTTTATTCTTTTCGGTTTTAATGACAGCCACCCTGTCTCTTTTCATCCTTTCAGGGGTAACCACATCCATACCTATGAAAGCATTGGGTGACGTTTGAACTAAGCGGATACGGCTTTCAAAGTTAGAGTCTATTACAGTTTTTATCGCTGTATTTGGCAGACTTACTGTACGCTTATTATCAAAATCCAAAGGTACACTCGTATAATTCCATGGGGACTCAGCAACAACGGCCAACGCATCTTGACCGTTAAGGTCGTAATCGTTACTCAGCGTCATATCTTTATTTAGCTTGATAATAGGCTGAATTTGAAAGTCTTCTCCCGCGAAAACAACACTCTTCATAGCGTTATTAACTTTCATCACTGCATCTATATTGAAGAAATCCACCTCAACGAGATTCACTGCTTTCTGCAAATCCCTTTCCATGATAGCGCCTGAGTCTAATGCAGCAAAAAGTCTCTTTTGAGTATCCATATCAAAAGTGAAGCCAGACTCCAGTTTAACGTCAATTTCTCCAGAAAAAGGGTGACCTTTAACTTGCACGTTCCCCTCTGGAAAGTCTTCCTGAATATTTCTAAGCACATTCATAATCGGGGCTTTAGACTTGAATCGAAAAGACATGGCTTTTGTATTAGCAAAAGATACCGTCATGTTGAGCTGCTTTTCTGCGCCATAATAAGCTTTAGAAAGCTGTTTTGGAGAAAATACGCTTTCAACCGCTGGGCTAATTGCCATCGTAACAACGCTTTCTTCTCCGACCACAACATTCAAGAAATCGTTTTCCCGAATTGCTGTTGATATATCCCTTCCAATAAGATTAACCTGATCAAATAAATTTTGAGTATATTGCAGCCAGACACCTTTTACACCAGCCTCCATGGACTGCTCATAAGACAATTGAGCAAACCTGCCCTTTATCTTAGTTATATGATCAGTAGTATCATAGTACCCTTCTGGGCGAGCTAAGCGTTTTACAATTTCTGCTTCCACCTCTTTAGCTGGAGTACCACTTTCTACCATCGGCATGACATCCAACAAAGTCTTAGCCATAAAATTCTGCGCATAGATCCTTTCTTGAATCTCTTTGATTTCAGCCGATGCAAACTCATTTGTTGCCACTTTCAAATCTTCAATGGCAGATGATTGTTTATCAGTAAGCCACTGCCCCAGGCTACCGCCACGCATATACCTACCTAACGTCGCTGCTCGCTCAGCGTCACCTTGCTTTAAAGGTTTAATTCGCACATCACTTTGCACGTAATCAAGCATGTTTGATGCTTCACCCATAAGCTCAATAGTTTCAGCATACAATCTATACTGATGCTTAATCTCTTTCTCCATGCTTTCTGATTCAGCACGAGATAATTTTTGCTTAACAAGGCTGTGTGCCACATTTCTCAACAAGAGATGAAGCATATACCCACCAGATGCCACAGAACCTCTCCCTTCAGACAGTTCACTGACAGTGTAAGGGTTAACCAGCACACTGTTATCCATATCCTCATTTACGGTCTTATCTAGCATCGGGTGATGATGGTCCGTAATAATTAATGAAGCATTGGGATATAGATTAACAAACGCAGTCTGCTCAGCTATTTGGTTTGTGCCTAAATCAGCCGTTATAACTACAAATTCATCTTCTTTTGATAATTGATGCCTCTCCATCCACTTTGCAATCTGATCTAAAGAAAACCCATGAACGTTCGCTACATACTCTGCTGGCTCTACATCAACATTGGATTCACTATAACGTTGAAACTCATAACCAATTCCTTGAGCAAGCGAGCCATCATTGTCAGAGTCAGAAATCAAAAGGACAGGTGTATTACTATTTACCGCATCTTCCACCATTATTGTGGCTTTACGCAAAGTTGGTATTTTACTTAACTCTGCAATGGGGATATTTTTATCTTCACGGCTAACCATATTGTAGAGAACCCGTTTTGCCAGCTCCAAGTCACCATTGAATACTTCTCGGAAAATTGGGCGAAAAAGATCGTCATCCAGATTTTGAAAAACATACTTGTCACGTTTAGAAAGCGAAACCTTACGTCTTACAAGGCGTTTGAAGAGTTTTAATGATTCAGGGGTAATATCAACATACTTAGGCATAGTGTTCCTTCACTCTGGTTATATCCTTAATACATTTTATTTTATCACACAGGTGTTAACTATATCTTTATCATAATGAAAAGTTGACTCAAAATATAAAATCAACCTATGCTGTAAAATGTGAATCGTACAGAAACAAGATTCGCTTATAGCGAGTCTTGTTTTTGTAGGATTACCTAACTGAGCATAAGCGAGGGCGGGAGGCTATATAACTTATCTAATATAAGATTATGTGCGTGAAATAAACCTTGATTATGATCCAAAACAAACATTTTAACCTTGTTTCTGATCATGAATACCTTGATTGCGATCTTGGTAACCTTGATCTTGATCTCGATGATCACTATCAAGGCTTGATTATGATCTTATATTAGAATCAAGGCTTGATTATGATCTCTTTTTTTTGTCCCTACCTTCCTTGAAAGCCCTCAATCCATCTATATCCTTCTTCTTAATTATCGACATCTCTTCCCTTCTTTTATCCGCTTTAATTTTAGATTCACTACTCACTACAGCTGAGTCCATATCTATTGAGCCAGCCTCTGGATAGTCTTCGACCGGCTCTACTGTCATGTCTACTTCAACCAGGCTATCTTCAACCGAATATTCAATCGCTCTTGAACCTTGCTCTTCGTCGATGGTATGGGGATGAAAAACATAAGGCAACGAACAATCAGTCCAATTAAACGTTTTATCTACAAGCACGTACTCTCTTGGGACATAATTCTTTTTTATGTGCGAGATAAAATAATCTTCACCCCAACCTCTTTTCTTCTGTTTTTTTTGAATCATTATCTGATATCTACTGTTAGCAAGCGTCTCTGACAGCCCCGAGCCACTAATGCTCGTTATTGGCTCATTCCCTCTTGAAGCATCTTTTGTCAAGTGATGTGTAACCAGTACGGCTGCATTCGACCTATCAGTCAGTCTTTTTAATGCAAGCTTAATAACCTTGTCATCTTTAACCTCGTGACAAGCTCCCGTCGCCTCCCTAACAGTATCTATGATAACAAGGTCATACCCTTTGGCTAAGTCTGCAAATCCATCAAGAAACCTTTCACTGGCGTAACTTGAATCCTGTAAAGGCGTGCACAAGTATTCTTGACTCTCATAAATCTTTAAGTTGTTGGTTACGCTTTTTATTACATCACGACTAAAATGTTTAAGGTGCTTGGCGATCCTACCCATTGTGACAGCAGTTCCATCTTCAACAGGCCAGTAAAGAACCCTCTTCGGCTCACTTGACGCCGCCAAGCCCATAATTTTAGTTCCTGAGGCGATTTCATATGCCAAGCTCAAGCAGCAATAACTCTTGCCTGTATCCGGTGTCGATATTAAAAAACCGTATTTGCCTTTTGGCAACCCATAAAGAACATGCTCACCAATTTGTTCTTCGTACTTGCCTATCTGGTCTAGGTCAATATTAATTACGTTACTCAAAATTTTCCTGAATTTAGTTCGTCTGCTGTTTTCTTATGATAAAAAAGATAATCCTCATTGGTCTGGAAATGCATGTTAGGCGCATTTACCTTAACCAACCTGAATCCGAAATGATCCCACAGTTTTTGCTTATCAGAGATGACTTGGTTGTAAATTTTCTTGAGTTTATAAGATCGATTAATTCCGTAACTCCCCAGTTTTGAGTCAAAATAATTAACCACCAATCCACTGAGGCTTTTGTCATGTATAAAGGAGCGCTTGTGGCTATCCAGCAATCGATAAAAGTCCTCTATTGAATTAGGTCCCACCAAATGAGGGTATGCGTGTTTCACTCTTTTTCTTGTTATATTTCCGTCTTCCTCAATGGAGCGAAGGTACGTTTCGTCAATATTAACAACCAGATCTGTATATGTCTCATGGTTATAGGCACCATTTTTCATTTTAGAGACATCAAGAATCGCATGGTAATCATTCCCTAATAAATGTATTTCATTCGTTTTGTGCGTAAGCAGCTCACCATCAATCTCAGGAGTAAGCCTCAACTCCATATTCCGAAGCCGCCTTAACCTGTCCATTATTGATTTCCTGAAAGACTTCTGTAGTTGCCTGTTCATTGCTTTTGCTACAACACTCATTGGAACATGAAAGTAAATTCCGCTGTTTGCTAAGAACGCATCTATTCTTGATTGGTTTTTATATGCATCCCAATCGATATTCTTCATTCCTAATTCTTCATGCTCGCATATTTGACGCAAAGTATATTGATCAGCTTTGTTGATAAGTGTGCCATGCGCTATTATGGTATCAAGCAATGTTCTATCCATAGTCAAGCACACTGTGCCTAAAACCTCTATCAGCAGACGTTTATTCTTCCAAAATGGTTTGGATACATAATCACTAATTAAAGGCTCATTTAGAAGAAGTGTCTGTTCTGCATAGTCTGCGTCTGCCATTAAATCCAATATTTCTCTGGGAATTCTATTACCAAGCACAAACACTTGATCAAGCGCATTGGAAACAACCGGCACGTCTCCATATGCGATCTCCATATATTCTGAAGGGAAGATATCTAGGGAATCTACCACTTCTTCTTTTTTTTTGGTCATCTTTTCTCAATTCTCCGTTGAGTTTATGTTTTAGGTGGGTGACTGCCCTTCCTACTTTCTAGACAATATTTCAAGTTAACCTTGATTACAATATAAGAGATCGAAATCAAGGTTAAATATTGAACAAAGATCGAAATCAAGGCTTGATTGTAATACCAGTGATCACAATCAAGGCTAAAACGCTTGTCAGATATTAGAATCAAGGCTTGATAGTAATATTTGAGATCATAATCAAGGTTGAGATTATCTTGTATATTAAAATCAAGGCTTGATTGTAATACCAGAGATCACAATCAAGGTAAAAAATACTCACCGTACATTAGAATCAAGGCTTGATTGTAATATAGGATATCGAAATTAAGGTAAAAAATGCAGACTGAATATTAAAATCAAGGCTTGATTTTAATATTGGAGATCACAATCAAGGTATCCACTTATGTTTCAGATTACCATCAAGCCTTGATTGTAGTAGTTTAAGGCATTTTATCTTTTGAGTATGGCTGAGAAAACGCGGGTGAATAACTTCATAAACCTTGATGGCAACACGCAGGATCGTATCCAAGGTTTAAATACTCGCTGATGGCTTACTTTACCCTTGATTATAACATCCACGATCATAATCAAGGTTTAAATACTCGCTGATGGCTTACTTTACCCTTGATTCTAATATCCACGATCATAATCAAGGCTTAAATGCTCGCTAATGGCTTACTTTACCCTTGATTATAATATCCACGATCATAATCAAGGTTTAAATGCTGCTGATGGCTTACCTTAACCTTGATTCTAATATCCATTATTACAATCAAGGTTAAATGAAACAAATTAGCCCATATATCTCTTTATCTCTGGCAGCAGTTGTCCCTTCACGATTGATTCAAACTTCTGTAGAACCGTTTCATCTCTATCAATTTGAACCTCAAATTGCTCTGCCAGGGCGTCTGGCACCTTCTTTATCATAGAAGCCGCTGATTTAGCCTGTACGTAAAATATGAATACCATAAGTGTGTCTGTTATCAATGCAGCAACCATCGACTCCATAAGAGAAGAAACCTGTGCAATACCGAAGATATCCAGTACTAAGCCTACTACAACGGCATTGAGTGCCATATAAAAGCTGAAAAGAATAAAACACATCATGACGCCTATACCTATAAATAAAAAGTGGGCACCAAGCACAAAAAGCGAAGAGAAGGCCTTGCGGACTTCATTGGAAAGCATTCTATTCTCATGCTCACCAATAGGTGATGTAGCAAGATCAAGTTGGAGGCCTATTGTTACGCCAATCAAATCTTTAGCCCAAGAAATAAGCTTGGACAAAAGAATGTAAACTGGGATTAGTGGTATATATAAGGCCAAAATAGCACCAAACAACATGTAGACAAACTGGATCGTAATGAACATGTCGATGAGTGGTATTTTACTTGCTTTAGCCGCACTGTCCGACGCGCTTGATAGTTTTTTAGCAAAGCGAGTGCTGTTGAACGTCCTTGTAGCGTTAGCAATATTCCTGACCAATATTGCAATCACACCAGTGCTCACAGCCGAATCAAATGACTTAACACCTACATCAACAATTTGAGCAAAAGGGTTTATTGAAATTCGATCGCAAAATATCGAATTTTCCCAACACTGCTTATAGGATTTATATATATCAAATGTTGGCACTATTATAGAAGTAACCTTACTACGAGCAAACTCTCCTGTAGTATCCCCATCTAAAGCTATGTCAGCATAAGGGAGTAGGGACAATGCTGTGTTTGTCTTGTATTCCACATAACTGCTTGATTTGACGCTGTAGGAATGCTCAGTTACTTTGTTTATAATTTCCTTATCGATCGAGTGGCCAATATCAGAAACAAAAGCCACAGAAGAAAGCCAAACACCTCTTTCTATCTGATTCTTAATTTTCTCCACCTCTTTATCCAAGGCCAAAAGCTCAGTTACATCTGACTCTGAAGAGCTGGTGAACTCATTAAGAAATGCAGAAGATACACTTTGAATATTACTCCCTATGTGTAATTTTATTTCCTCCGCAAGCAATTCAAAGCGAGATATTAAATCCCTTTTTGTCACCTCACCCATGCCAAAAGGCAGTTCCATAAACTCGTTCTCTTCAGTTTGTTCATTTTCTTCAAAGTCATAAATTAAAGAACTATTACCCGCCGTCTGAGAGAAGCATTTAGTTGAATCGCTACTCCCATCTTGCCGACAGTCGTATTCATACATTAAGTAAGCTTGCTCCAATAGTGGAGTTTGATACTGATCAGATAAAAACACACCTTCTAAAACGCTTAACACTGTCGAGCTTTCAGGATCTTCCGACTCTCCTACCGGCGCTCGTAAAATGACATCACCGCAGTCGTTTGGTGCGCTTAATGTACTATACTCTGACTGCGTACCTATCTCCTCGTAACACAAATGCAATCGCCTTTCTAAACCGATATCGTAGTTCGCCTCAAAGGTTGCCAATGAGGGGTAATCACTACTTGAGAAATAATCTTCAGGAGATCTTATATAGTCCTTTCTTGGCTGGATCTCATCATCACTGTTTATGCATTGGAAATAAGGATCCTCTTCTAATTTTGAGTAATCGGTACCAACCAATGACATTACTTCTTTAACCACTTTGTCTTTACTATTTATCGAACACAGGTGATAAGCAACATTGTTTTGGGCATGTTCAACCATAGCGGGTTCGGCCTCTGCCTGAACACTTTCCAAAAGCGTAAAGCCGCCATTACCAACATAAAATAATGTCGCGACCGTCTTTGTTAGCATGACCGCACAAAGCAGCCCGATAACAAGTATAAGTTGAATACCAGAAAGAACCCCTGTAATTGGGGTTAACAGTGCGCCGTTAAATGCCCAGCTCGACACGTCTTGAGACAACCCTTTTTTGAACTCTTCCCTCTCCTGGGTAACTTTCAATCTTAAAAGTATCATATGAATTCGTAGAGCAACGAACAAAACAAATATGCCGACAAAAACCCAATTCATGTAAAGGATGACCTGTTGGAAAGCAGGGAATAAGTCCGCCAATCTTTCCACTTCCCTTTCATCATAGTTGACCGTTGCACCACCGGTAAAACTTTCCAGAAGGCTCACTGCAAACTTAGTAACCTCCAAACCGTACACCACTTGATCACCAAAAAGCATAAGCATGATTTGTACAGATATGTCTTTACTTAAATCACCACTAGCACAGGCCGCCATTAAACTTTGCGCGGTTTCCTCGGTTAAATCTTCATTTGTGGCAACGCCATTTATAACCTCTCTGAGACGAGTGTCGCACACCTCTTCACTTAGCAAACTGCCTACCTCATCCGCAAAGGCTGATGGGGTACAAAGCAATAGTAAAATGGTGAACAGTATTTTCTTCATAGCATCCATGCTGTTGGTTTCTTATTTTGAAATCATGTGCTTAAACGATTGTTTCGTTTCCGCCCAATTCATTGTCGATTTTTCTGAGTCAAAAGGGTTTGATGGCATATCACCGACAGCCCATTTAACCGTAAATTCGTAAAATGACTCAATCACACTAATAACAGTGGAAAATACAGCGAAAAGCACAACACTTGTTACCAAGAATATCACAAAGGCATCAAAGTGACCGTTGGCCGAGGCAACTGAATTCAAGTTAAACAGAGTCTCAAGATCTAGGTTTAACATTATTTTACTGACAAGTACGTTGCTCATTAGCCACGCCACGATTACCCCTACAATAGTCAAAGGGATTTTCAAAGCCATCGCCAGAACTTCTGCAAAAAGTTGCTCCAACTCATGAGACATAAATTCAGAGTCCATGCTAAAAATAATGTCTGTTATTTTAAAAGAAGACAACATCATGAATTTGAATAGCAAAAACACCGACATACCTAGCGCCGTGATAAAAAGCATCACAGGCATGAATGGAATCAGCACACCAAGAAAGAATCCGACTAAAAATATGACACCCAAAATAAAATCTAGCATACCCATCATAGTGCTATTTTTATCATCCATTGATGACACCAAATAACCAACAATGGGATTTGATAAAAAATTCATAACTGTTGATTGGCTTTGCTGTAAATGGCCAAATCCATCATCCACATTATACGTCACACCAAGGATGTTGAGGGATGCCGCGCTCTCTGAACTCATTCCCATTATTGATAAAGCACCAGCAGCCGCCGTTCTCATTGCTTCAGACGGATTTCTGGATATCGATTGGCTTCCGACAGACCCGCCTTCAAGTCTTTTAGAAAGTGAAAAACTCATTCTTCTGTATGCATCACCAACCGCCAACATTGTTTTAAAATTGGCTGAGAAGTAGATGAGGTTCATGCCCCACTTATTTACCTCTTGTGGCACATTACCGCAGACATACCCGTTACTCACCTCTAATGGATGCCTAACGCAAGTTGATAGACGATCAAGGTACAACAGGTCTTTCAGTGAGAAACCTTCACCCTCTGACGCCCCCATCGCACTATTAACGTCATCGTATAAATAAGACATCATCAAATCAGTCAACAAAACATCCTTTTGCCCAGAATGGTTTGCTGTTTTCGGGGGAACTGCTATATCTATTGAAAACCCCTCATCTGCTCCCAACGTGGGAGGGGGAGAAAAAGACTCTGTTGAGAACTTTAATGCAAATCCATTAAATATATTTTTAGACACATCTGACAATGGTGGCTGTGTATACAAACTAAACATGTATGCACCAAGAACAAACGCCCCCATATCTTTTATCCTTTGGTCAGTTACGGCTCTCTTATAAAGGCTTACTGCATTAGCACAAGTATATAACCCACCGCTTTTCAGACCAGAGTCAGAACACTGCTTGAATATACAGGCGCTCAGCCCTATTTCACTCACCTCGTTATTGCCACTTGGTGTACCAATACCAGCATAAACCCCCAGCACTGGGTCGATGACTGACAAGCTATCGTGACACAGCATTATTTCCCTGTTTTGGAGAACTTCGTCCGCCAAAAACTTAGCTACATTCCCATATTCACTTGGATAAAGAAGCTTTTTATTGACCTCATATGAAATGCATCGAGATGACATGAAATGGTACGCTTGCATCTCAGCTTTCGTTATTCCTACATTGGGGAAATCCCACTCATAAAAACTTTCACAAGCGCCCTCCCAGTAAGTGTTTGTAAATGAAACAGACCCGTGTTCAGTCCATTGTTCCATTTCACCCATGTCTCTTCCGCTTGTATGCTGCCTAACTTTAACTAGCGTCTCACTAAATTGATATGACATGGAAAATATAGAATTAAGCATTTCAGGAAACACATCTAATTGTGCGTTGTACACCGCATCTTCTGACACTTCGAATTCAGGGAATGTTCTTTTAATTTGCTTGATGGCCTCATCTGTTTGGTCATCGTAGCCTACAGTTACCTCTAAATGACAATCCTTTGCACCTACTGTTCCCCAAAACGCTTTTGTCGCATCATCTTTAACCATCGAGAGAGCTATTGACGTATCATCAATATCGCTAAGCCTCAAACATGTGAAAAACGTGTTTAACGCAAGACCAGAATCATGCTTTGCATCACTCCTTGGCAATCTAACTGTAGTTACTGCTTGGCGCTGGCTATCAATAATCTCTGTGGTTGCTCGGTTTGCAAATTCAGCACTCGTACCATAGACATCAAAAACACCAACCTGAATGCCGGTGAAATTACCGACCATAGGATAAAGAATAAGGCCACTTAGCAACACGAAACGAGAAGAGAACTGCCTAAACTCTCCATCTTTCAGTGGCATAACACCCTCTCTCTTGGTTAGCCAACCCATTTCAAAAACAAAAACAAAAAGCCTGACTAAAAAATAAGCTATTGAGACGAAGTAGATAATCTTAAACATAGATGAAACAAAGAACTGGTACATCTGAGGGTTAAAAGGTGCAGCAGCTATATTTAAAACAGCCACATCAGCCTCCTCAGCAATGATCCTATGCTCTGGGTCGCTTAAGTAATAAACGAGCATATCTCTGCCAAAAAAGGCGTACACAAACCTATTACCCACATTATCCATGAATACATTTACATCTTCTAATGAGTTCAATCTCACATCTTCTACTGGTTCAGATGACTCCTCCTCACTAAAGGCAGAAAACGAAAAAACAAGCAGCAAACCTAGCATTAAACTTTTCATGATAGACACCGGCTACCCTCCTTGCTGATTGAGTTTATTGACGGCTTTATCATATGTGCTTCTTGCCTTTGAAGGTTTTGCGTTGCCACTTTTACCTATATTTTCAGAAGCCTGCTGCGCCTGATCAAACAAAACGGCCTTTATTACATCATTCACTTTGTCTTTTGAGTCTTTATGCTCCATACCTAGTTTCTTAATTAGCTCGCCAGTTAAGTCATCCACCACTTCAAAGCACAACTTAATCCCGAAGAAGAAAACAAAGGCAACTGTGATCCAAGCGAATATTTCGTATAAAAACCCAAACATTCCACCGCCATTTCCATCCGCAAGCCCGACATTCACTAGACCAACCGTATTAGCTATAAAATAACTAACAGCGTAAAAAAAGTACCATGCAAACACTAAGGAAACGTATTGAAGTGGTAATCTAAATAGTATTTGCCCAGCATAATGAACAGCCGACCTTACTATCTCTTTCCTTTTCTCACTGAATCGAAAAATGTAAATAGAAAAAATGAAAACGGCGAAGGAGGTCATGAACACTATCAATACCCAAGCAACAAACCCAAAGTAAACAAATAGAAACGGGATAAGGGGCAATAGGTAGGCCAGTGCCGCCCCAATAACCCACATCATAAGCACGACCACCAATGTTGTATCAATCAACTTACTGCCGAACTCCACTAGAAACTGACCAACAACTATCCCTGAAGCCAACCCATATGCCTTAGCTTGAATTTTCTCCATCAAAAAGTTGTTGTCTTTAACCATTCCACCAGCCGCATATTTCGCTATGACATCCGTCTTTTGAATAAGCATGGTAAACACCTTGCCCGAAGCTACAGCGACTAAATATGAGTTTGCAGCATTCACAACAGAGTGACCAAACTGATTAAGTTGTATGTATGGGTCTTGTGTAGGGAAGGGGCATTTTGACACGTCAGCCATGCAAGCTTCTTTGACCCCAGGTTGATACAATTTCATCTTCGACATGCCGAAGCTTTGGAATTGAGACGAGAAGCTCCAAATATCACCAAGCGACCTCATGATGCTTGATACAAATCCGTCGTCATACATTCTATCAAAATGCAGAGCCATCTTAGATTGGATGAAACTGGAACGACTGACTAGTGGATCTACAGATTTGAATCTGTCATCAAACCCAGACATAACGTTTCTACCCTCATCAAAGTAAGGATATGTTAACCCCTCTTTCTGAGAATCATAATACAAGCTCATGCTAAGCATCTGGCGATCAGACGACGCGAATGAAACATTAAAGTTATTCGTAATATATCGTATATGCTCTCTTACAGTCTGGTACTCTTCATTCATAACAAACGCGTAGTTAGCCATGGAGAGAAACCCCTCCTGACGCATAACGACCCATACATTCTCTTGCCTTATCTCTTTTGAATCTTCGATAAACGCACTTTCAAGAGCTTTTCTCTGGTTAGCCAAAAGGACGTAAGCGCTTTGAAGTTCATCCTCGTACTGCACCGTCAACTCGTTATAACGCTCAATCGCGGCTTTCCTTCTTTCATCATCAGTCATGCCCTCAACGGAAAGCAACCCCAGTACAGATTCGTTATCCCAATCAACACACCTAAATGACATTCCGCTCTCTGGAGATGTATCCTCAGATGCCGACATATACTCAACACCTTTGGTCGAATCACTTAAATTGTATGTAGTGATGACGCAATTAGCTTCTTCCACAATCTTAGCGATTGGCCTAACGACTTCCATATGATGAGTTATCGCATTAAATTCACTCCGATTGTCGATAATATTAGTGGAGCCGGAATCACTATGAAAAGAGGACACTTGGCCAAACATTAAATTATTCATCACGTTACGGTAATAAAAGGCTGCAAATTGGCGCAAAGCATTACTGTTTTTAGCAAACAATACCTGCTGCCTTTCTTCTACCTCTTTTTTATCCCTCATATAATCATTGAAATCTTCGACACTCATTTCATTGGCGATTACAGAAGAAGACAGTTGCTCTTCGCTCCAAGCCCCTACAACATCGCTTATTTTCAATAACAAGGTTGACCACCCGCTTCTTGCTGTTTCAGCAATATCTTGAGGGCTTGATGATAGATTTATAGAAGAATTTACCGACACCAAAACATCTTGCAGAAAGTCACCACCGACTATAGAGGTAAAAGGGTTCTGCTCCCAATTCGGGTTAACAAACTCCATTTTCCCACATTGGAAATAACGATTTTCGTAGTAAGGGATTTTGCATAATTGATTGGTGCTAGGAAGCAACTCGAACGAAACACTGCTATGCGAAATTATCTTTGTATTTCCATCATAAATACCAACGCCCTCTTCAGGCGACAGAGTTAAAAACGACGGCATTGTTAGACTGCTCGCCTCCATGCTCCAATTTACTTTTTGAGACGACATGTTAACTGCATTGTCATCGCCATACATACACTTTCTGAAATCACGAACTTCTTCTGGTGTGATTTGCGCAGCAACCTCCCTCAATAAATAGTCTGAACTTTGCTTTCTGCACAATTCTGTCATCACTAAAGCTTGATAGAACTTTCTAGACATGTGGCTGTGGCGATCTTCCTTGAAATAAGATTCAGTAAAATCATCAGGGTTTTGCAGTTCCGTTCCATCCGCCTCCGATGTTAAAGTCGCCTCCCACTGAGTCTCTATTCTTTCTTGCTGTGCGGACACAAAGGCACTATGTAGCGTGTTTGTTAACCCCAAAGAAACAACTGAAAGAACAAAAACCATAACCTGACCAAAGAACATCCCCTTTGCTGGGACTAGCAGGGCTGCACTAGTCATACCTCCGCCGACCATTGTATGAGCACTGTGTTTCCCATTCTGCGTCAAGCTACCGTCTTTTAGCATTCGATTAAGCAAGTCGAAAAGATAAAGGCCGACGTAGATAAGAAGCAGCCACTTTGCAACATCAAAAAAGAGAGCGTAAAGCAATTCAAAAACGCTATCCGCACGACTGTAACCATTCTTGGTAATAATCTTTTGCAGCGCTTCGTCATCAAGCTCTTCAAGCCGAGAAAACTGCGAAACCTCCCTGTATATATTAGGGAAAAGGCTGTACACAATATTGAAGGCTCTATCATCTTTGCAAATTGTGGAGTCGTAAGGTATTACATTCCCATCTTCATGACCACATGAATCCAAAATGGGAGTTTCAGCCTGACTTGATACTGCAAACAACAGCATTAATAATGCGAGAAGATACCTCACTTCCACCTCCATGTTTCAGTTAACTGGCTGAGAACCTCGTTCACTCTCGCTTGATTTCGATGAATATTTGCTGTGATTATTTTAGAGCAAAGGTCATGTTCGCTATCCATGCCTTTTTCTATCGTGTCACCAAAATTAGGGATTTGCCTAAAGTCCAACAAAAACCTTAGTAGTCGCCACTTGTTTTTCTCAATGCTATATCCTAACGCATCGAACCCTAAGTGCTGGTTCATCATTTCAATGAAGTCTGGGTGCTTTTGAGACCACTCTTGCAAACGAAGAATGTTCCCATCTTTTACATCTTTACAGATTAATTCAGCTATCCCTATTTCAACACTCACAGCAAATCCTTTTGCGTTATTTACTTTAACTTATCACACTTTTTTTAAGAACAGACGAAGCTGCTGAACTAATAAGGTCTTTCTCAGGTGAGATATTCTTGATTGGGCAGTTTTATCCAAAATGCCTTTTGGTCCTATTATTGTACAGTGCTTCTGGCACCTTGTTATAAGCGTATTCAGCCAGTATCTATCCATCAATGCATAGTAGTGGTCTGGTATCATTATTATAATATGCGGGTATTCTGAACCTTGGCTCTTATGCCCCGATATAGCATAAGCCAAAGCAAGTTGGTAAGAGTCTTTTTTACCGTACTGTTTTTCTTTGCCATTCATATCAACAATCATGTAAGGCTCATCATCGACTGCTTCTGGGTCTATCTTTTTAACAATGCCGACATCACCGTTGAAAGAGTCCAAGTCATAGTTATTAACTGTTTGGATAACTTTATCTCCGACCAAAAGCTTCTGCTCAGCCCCAGGTGTAAAGGCATTCTTTACGATCTCATTCAACCTTACAACGCCGAGTTCGTCGTCGTTAATAGGAGAGAAAACCTGCACGTCATGGTAATTCAAACCTTTGCTTTGCATCTTCTTGATTAAGCTGACAAGCGCTTGCTCACTTTGTGCATTGTTGTACGTATTCACATATAGCCACTCATCATCATTTGCAGCGGAATTAAACAGACCTGAAAGGACTCGCTCTGCCATCATTAATGGTGTTGGTATTGAACCGTCAGCTTTTGTTATCCGCAACACCTGAGTTAACGAATAAACAGGGATTGTCCCACTATTTATAAGATCTCTAAATACTGCGCCCATATTGACGCTGGGCAACTGATCAGGGTCGCCTATCAACACAACTCTACAAGTGAAGGGAAGCGCCCTCAAGATTGACCTCGTTAACGGTGTGTCTAACATTGATGTTTCGTCAATCAAGAGCACATCACACTCTAAGGGGTTTGTGTCGTCGAATTTAAACTCATCTGATTCATAACTAGCGCCGAGCGTTCTATGAATAGTGTCACAATGCCGCAGGGTCACTTCACGAAGTCTCTGTGAAGCTTTTCCTGTTGGGCTACACGTCAACACAACAGCATTCTGCTCTTCAAGTAGATCAAGCATAGTTTTCAACAGGGTTGTTTTGCCCGTACCTGGCTTGCCGGTGATGATTGAAACCTTGTGACGAAAAGGAGCAGGAATGGCTGCCCTTTGGTGTTCTTTGAGTTTATCTAATCGAGAATCTGACTCATCAAACACTAATTGCTTTGTTGCCGGCGTCTCAATTATCCTCGATAAACGAGTCGCAATTTCTTTCTCACACTGATAAAGCCACTTCATCTGATAAACTGGCGTACCATTCAGCATAAAAGGCCATAATCGTTTTTTCTGTATCAGAAAATCAATTTGAGCTTGAACAACATATCTATCAAGGCGCGTATACTTCGTAACATTATCCATTAACTGTTGTTGACTGGTCACTGTATGACCTTTGCCATGGTTACTTTTCATGTAATGGTTTATTACTTCACGCACTCTGAACTCAGAGTCTTTTGGATAGCCCTTACTCATGATAATTCTATCAAACCGGACAAACGCCATTTTTGACAGCCCTCGATACACCGAGTAAGGGTTGTTTTCTACAATGCTTAGTGTGTTTTTAGGGAATGCGGTTACAATTTGCAGCGCTTCGGTAAAGCTGAATTGATACTCAGAAATAAGGGCAAAAATCTTTTCCTGTTGCGGCTTGGTTTCTTTGTATGAATCTCTGATCTGAATGAACTTTCGAGGTCCTACACCGTCAATCAAATTCAGTATATTGATATCTGCATCAAGGTGATCTAGCGCTTTAGCGCCAAATTGGTCAACCAGACTTCTACCTATTTTTTTAGATAGTCCTTTGAAAAGTCCTGATGTCAGAAAAAGGAATACCCCCTCTTCTGTACTCGGCGGGGATACCTTATAAGATTTCGCGTCGAACTGATCTGAGCCACCATGTGGACTTGAAACCCACTTGCCAGCTATCTCAAGGTGGTAGCCTTCAAGTTGAGCACCAAGGTTGCCTTTAGCAATGAATCTATCACCGTGCTGAGTTTTTAACTCAATCACCGCCCAGTCATTTATTTCGTTATGGTACTTAACCTTTTTTACTGTACCGAATACTGTAGCCAACGCGTTTCCTTAACTGGTTAGCCGTTGATCACTTCGCTCCACTTATCATTTTGAACAGATAGATATTTAAATAACACTAAATGCTCGTTTGAATAAAACGTAGGAATGGCTGATATTGTTTTATTTCCTTTATTATAATCAATAGCGGAGAGTTTGCAATATATTACTGGCACATCCTGCCCTTCTTTCTTACCTTTTTCATGCCGATAGAACTCACATCCCTCGAACTTTTCAGATGTTAAGTATTTAGATAACGCATAGCTTAACGCCGGAAAGAAAACCATATTAAGCTCTTTCCCACTGTTGATTAATCTAGCGACATCTGGCATCGACACCCCCATTTCGAAAACACCTTTGTTAATACCTAACAGTAAAAACTCTGCCATTGAATTATCACTCAAGCCAATGAAACCAATACCATGCACATGCCCACCGTTCACCTTATCTGGTATGACATCCGCTTGAAAACCTTGCGACAAAATACCGGCGGCAACATCTTTTAAGGGGATTTCATTCATCGTTTTCATTTACACACTCTCTGTATGTTGGCATTTAGGGTAATTGCTACAAGCGTAGAAAGGCTTATTATCAGATCTTCTTTCCTTGTGATATAAAACACCGCCTGAACATTTTGGGCATGTTTTAGCACTTTTCCAGCTGTCTTTTTTCAGCCCTTTTTTTGATTCAAGCTCATCAAGAATAGGAAGTAATACCTTATTGATGTCAGTGTTAATGCTAAGCTCTTCATTTCTTCCGGACACTCTCTTAAGCATCCGTATTCGTTCAACTGTTCGCTTATCAAGCGTAATGGATATTTTTGAGGTTTGCTCCATTACCTTTACAAACTTACCGCTACTATTACTTTCTTTCATCACTCATCTCCATCACTCTTCGATAAAACAAATCACTTTGATAATCATCTACTGCTTTGGCCATTTTTTCGAAGAACAGTTTGTTGCCAGGAATAGATAGGTATGACTTACTCTCGTGAAATTCGTCACCTATACTTGAAAAACCCTTTTTGATCAGCGGCTGCATTATCACACCAGCACCAATGTGGATCTTAAACCTCACACCCCTAACATCAACCATCCCTTTGTATCTGCTGCCATAGCGACCGCGAGAAAAACTTTGGTAAACTTCTCTGTCTGAACGTTGAGCAAAAACAAAGTCCTGAACTCTCTGGGGATTTAACTCAAAATCTGGATCTATACTTAGCTCATCATATACATCATATAAAGCGTGCATAAGCGAACCAAGAAGCTTGGTGCACGAAGGTATTAAGATGTAGTCATTGGTAGGTTTACCATTTAGCTTGCCGTGAATAAATAACCCTTGAGGCTTACCTATTAGTATGACCCCTTCATTTTCATAATAAAAACGATGGCCTTCAGACATAGCCCTTTTATTACCAAAACCGATGGTTTTCTCGTAAAAAGCTTCTTCTGCTTTGTACTCTCTATACAGAGCAATCCTTTCTTTTGCATCCATGCCACTTCAATCCTTTATAATTTCATTTTGAGAAATTCATTCATCTCGCCATCCTTCAGAGGCTTGATGGTAACTTTAGACTCTTCCCGCTTAGGTTTAGGCTTGTCGCCATTAAGAAAAGCGTGTGCAGCAGGGTTTATGGGTTTTAACACCACACCGCCTGCATTGTCATTTGATTCTAGGGCTTTCTTTTTAGCTTCTCTAGACTCTAGAACTTTAACATAATTATCACGTCCTACATCATCCATTGAGCACGCGCCCATACAAATGCCGTCATTGAACCTATTACATATTCCTCCGCATCCCATGCTGAAACTCCTTAATCCATTTAATAGCTATTTTATCACGTTGTTTTTTTATGCAGAAAAGAAAAAGGCACCACTGGTAGGTGGTGCCTGACATATAGCTTAGCGTAAACGAGTGTAACATGCTTTAACATATTCAATTTGATAATACCATAAAGTCAACTTTAGTCAACAATATTGTGTATTTAAAAACAAAATCTATTTAAAGGGCGTTAATAAAGATTGATAGGAAAAGCATTTAAAAAAAAGGGAGGTTGCCCCTTCTATTTTATATGCCAACCTCCCTAAAGTATTGTAAATTGTTGATATTTACGTGCCTTAGGGACGGTTTCTTTTACTAAAGAGTTACAGTTGTTTTGTTAAGTTTCAATTTTTTCAACTAACAAGCAGTAACGATGTTCTTCGTAATATTGATTGGTTCCGTTAGGATCGAAATAGAAATCCCCGTCGTTTAGAACAACAGCGTGCAACCCCCCATCCCTGTGTTCCCCGACACCAATGCTAAGCCCTGTAGGTAGAGACTTAGTGAATTGAATTCGAACCCCAATGCTTAAAGACCAGTTGTGTAAGGCATCTTTCCAAGTGGCTTTATTCATTTCCTCAAACTGAGGTATATCAACAATTTCCAAGTCCAATATTGAAGCTAAGGCAGCTGCTAAACAGTTGCCTTTTTCGCCTCTTTTCTCTGATTTTGAGGTCATGATAAATCTCATTAAATCCCTTATAAATCAGTAACTTAGCTCCCGCGAAACGGGATATCATCATCGAAGTCAAAATCTGGTTCAGCCATAGGCGCTTGGCCGTTGCCGCCGCCTTGCGGGGCGTTTTGCGGTGCGTTTTGATTGCTATTATGGCCACCTTGGTTGCCTTGGTTGCCTTGGTTTCGATTCTGTCCACCTTGGTAGCCTTGGTTTCGATTCTGTCCACCTTGGTTGCCTTGGTTTTGATTCTGTCCACCTTGGCTGCCTTGGTTTCGATTCTGTCCGCCTTGACCACCGCCAAGCATTTGCATTTGGTCAACGATAATCTCAGTGGTGTATTTATCTTGGCCATTTTGATCTTGCCATTTACGGGTTTGAAGTTTTCCTTCAACGTAGATTTGAGAACCTTTTCTTAGATACTCCCCCGCGACTTCCGCTAATCGCCGATACATTGTCAATCTATGCCACTCGGTTCGCTCTTGCACCTGGCCTTGCTGATCTTTCCAACTTTCACTTGTAGCTAAGCTTAAGTTAGCTACCGCATTGCCATTTGGCATGTAACGAACTTCTGGATCGTTACCTAAATTACCAACCAAAATAACCTTGTTTACGCCTTTTGTCGCCATGAAACACCTCAAAAATGTTGTTCCGCCACCTTCTAGTAGCCGTTTTTAAAATTAATTATTTATAACGTAAATAAATGATATCACATTGAGCTGTCATTGTCATTTATTTACTATATTATTAGTTTAGTTTTGCAATATGATACTTCACGTACTGCACCATCTCTTGAATAGAGACATCGTTCTTGGTGAAGATCTCGCTGTGTTCTTCAAGTGGCTTTTTAAATAGCGCACCAGCAATAAAGAACAACGTCAACACAACCATATCGAAGCTTGGATTTTCCCAGCCATCAGGATCACGCAAATCAATTGTTTGGTTTTTCTTTTTCGCGATGCAATCCGCATAGTGAAATGATAACGCTGTTAACAAACCAAGATAATGATAAAACGAAATGTAACCGTGGTTATCAATATCCTCAGCAATAAAATCAATCAAAGGATAAAACTCGTCATCAAATAACCCTTGGTGATGCTTTTTTGCTGTCTCCGGTCGAGCGCAGACCTCATCTTTCTTGCTAAGCAAAACAATAATACAAAGCTTTGTTGTATTTCTCATTTCTGCAATATGCGGGTGATAATCACACTCAACATCCTGACCTACAGTGCCTATTTTTTTGTGGATCATATCGCTTAATTGTGAAAGTGTTACTCCTTTACGCATGCTAATCTCCTTATTATAGCGTTCACTTGCTCATTGTATCACCAATAAGGCCATTTACAAACTATTGAAAAACGACTAATCTACGGCAATAAAACAAGATTTAAAAAGATTCATATTCAATGAGTGACAACAATAATGGTGAGGACGAGATAGATAAGGCTCTTGATGATGTTTTAATTGATAAGGACGACCATTGCTGCCCAGGTACGTTCTGGGTTATACGCGAGCCAGAGCACGGCGAAAAGCTTTGCGGGATAAAAAGCATCGATGCAAATGGCGTTAGAGATTTATCAAAGTGTGGTGAAGTATACTGCTTGAACTGCAAAAAATGGAATGAACACAAAGACACATCGAAAGCAAAGTCCTGTCCAGCGTGCAACGCGCCTTACGCTGCAAATTGGTTCCCACAATTAGATTACATTGTTGAAGTTGATGGTTCACCAATCGATGAACCACTCCCTTATAAAGATGCGCTAGATAAAGCCAAGAAATTAAGAAGCCCATCTAACGTCATAATCGTATCAGCTTACAAACCAATCAACTAACAGCGTTATAACCTTCTTCAATAGCTTGGATTATCATACCCAACCTCTTGAAAAAATCGTTATACTGCAAATCAACCGCCAATGTATAACTATTACCTACCTTCAGCGTCCCGTATACCGGACTGGTTGTGTAGTTGAAATACATAGCCTCATGCACACCACCAGAGGTATCTTGAAATTTTATTCTCACATGGGTTTTGTTCGCCCCAATCAGGGAAAAGCTTACTACTCGCACATTTAACCCAAAACAAGGCTGCTCAAATCTCTGCCCGAAAGGATCAAGAGAGTTTAGCTCTGAGAGAACATCCAACCCCCTTAACCACTTAAGATCATCTGCTTGAAAAATATGATCTATCTTCACCAAGGGGTAAAAGAAATTATCATCAAACCCCATATTTTTTGCATACTCTTTGACTAGTTTATCGAACGCCAAAGAAAATGGCTCAAGGTCAGATTGATTTAATTTAGCACCAAGCGCCATGGTGTGACCACCAAATTTAAACTTAATGTCCTTTTGCATCTCGCTCAAAATTCCGTCAATAGGAATACCATCAACACTCCTGCCAGAGCCGGAGAGAAGGCGACTGTCAGATGGCGTATCTTTCAAATTATTCGGACTGAAGATGATCGTTGGGCAGTTAAATCTCTCTTTTATGCGAGAAGCAACAATGCCGTGTATACCATGATTTCCCTCAGGCAAGAAGATAACCAATCCTCGTCTACCCTTTTCATAATACCCTTCCGATGCCTGCCTTAACGCTTCATTAAGCATGACCTTTTCTTCATCTTTACGATTGTTGTTTCTCTTGGTTAGCATTTCCCAATATTTTCGTGCTTCCGCCACTGATTTGGACAGCAAAAAGTTAATTGAAGTTGAGCCATCACCACCGGTTCGTGAGTCAGCATTGATTCGAGGCGCTAAAGAAAAGGCGATATCCATTGTTGTAATCAAAGCCCCAGGTGTTTTGATATTTTCACGAATAACCTGTAACGCAGGCAATGTTCCATGATTTATGTCATGCTTACCTTTGCGAATAATGAAACGGTTAATCTCACTTTTCAATGACACGCAATCTGCTATTGTTGCCATGCAAGCATAGGTAATGAGAGGTGTAATAGGTTTCGCTCTCTCTTCGATACCTAAAGCCTCTCTTTTCTCATTTAAGGCTTCTCTGGTCATTACCATCATAAACAAGGCAACAACACACCCACAAATCGTCTTATCAGGGAACTGACACTCTTTTCGTTGCGGGTTGACAAAGGCGTAGGCATCTTTACAAGCTAAGTCTTCCTGAATGTGGTGATGGTCACTAATAATAACACTAGCATTTTTCACACCTTTCCTCTTCATAAAGGAAATGTATTGTTTAACAGTTTCATTATCATTAGACCCCTGATCCGCTGTAATCAGCAAAGTAGGCACATCTTCAGGGTCGTGCGTCAAAATAGCCTCTAGCGCTTTAGGGTTAAATCCGTAACCAAATTCTTTGCGATTGTTTACATGGATCCTCACCTTTTCTTTTGGGCAACCCATGAATTCCGTTAAGGCTAGGTACAAAACGACCCCAGAACTAATGCCATCCACATCGAAGTCAACACAAAGAGCAATAGTTTCACCATCAATTATGGCTTGAGAAATTCGGTCGCTGGCTTTATCAATATCCTTCAATAGATGAAGATTAAGACCACCCAGTGAAGGTTTGAATAGAGCTTCTAAATTATCTCCAGCATTCACTCTATTTGCAGCAACCACCGAAACAAGGTTAGATTTCCCCATATCGCGCACTTTCTGATAAATTTTCTCATTTCTTTCGCGAATACTGATTCGAGGTCTAGGTAGTTTTACAGTTACATCTTCAGACACGTTAAAAGCCCTTTGCTATTTTTAAATATATGCTATATTCTTAGTATAGTTGAATCAGACAAAAAATCAACCTATAATTATCAAAATGAAATATAATATTGTATACTTTAAAGGAATTTAGTGTGAAGAAGCCTAAAATGATAAACCTCAGACAGCTGACGAACGTAAATGTGGAGTTCCCATCCACCAAGGCCGATCTCTATAACGTTGACTTAGGAAAACCTCGTTCGGTTTCTATGCCTTTGTTTCTTTACTACGCGGCAAGAGCAAAGATAGTCAAGAGCTTCTACAAAAGCTCTGAGGCTTTACTTAACGACAATGATGTAGACTTGGCATTCAAAGCGAATATGATTCGCTTTATCAATCTCGCCATTCGAGAGCTTGATAACCGTGAGGATGTAGTAAAGGGAGCATTCTCTGGGATGGTTCAAGCATCGCTGTTCAAATGGATCCTAGAATCAGACACCGATATTGTTGCAGAAGAGTTTGCCATGTCAGAGAAGGTGACGATTAACCCAGGTAAAGGTTACTCTGTTATTACCGTCCCATACTTCATTTATAATGAGCTGATCTCTTTTATGGGAACCGAGCGAAATGCTAGAATAACCATCATTCGGGTTTGCCAAGAGCTACAACCTAAGCTTGATAAATCTAATGCGGATGAAAAGCGCACTTGGTCAAGAAAAATTCATAACAACCTTATGGCCAAAATGATTGGATGGCACGCCAACATTGATGTACTTAAAGGTTCCACGCCTTCGATACTGGATATCGAATTAATACCCAAGCACGAAGACTGATTTCAAGCTCTCGTATGGAGAGCTTGCATTAGAACATTTTCATCTGGTGAGGGGTTTGAGACACTGGTTTTTGCGGCTCCGTATTAACCTCAACTTTTGGCTCTTCTTTTGCTTCTGGCTTCTCTTCCGGCTTAACATTTATAACAACTCCTTCTGGCTCGATATCTTGCTTGTGCGCGTTTGAAATTTCCATATTTCGGATCTGCTCTCTCATTCTCTGAGCATCGATTTCGAGGGCATATTCCATTTCTTTAGCAGCCACCATCTCTGGTAACGACGTAAACGCATCCTGATGATACTGAATTAAATTGTTACTCATTTGCACCCAAAGATTTTTTAGGGTGTCAGCGTGAGGTGAAAACGGCAATCTATTGATATCGCTCCGCTGGGAAAACTCAAAGGCCTTATATGCCTCCACTCCAACAGAGTCCACTAGATTATCTATGGTCTTTTGAAACTCAATACCATCATTTCTACCCAATCCTCTTTCAGTCAAAATTTCCTTTTCAAAATCTGGAGTATTAACTTTAGACGCAACGCTCCCGACTATTGTATTTAGAGCGCTCATGGTGACCGCTGTTGATGTAGCGCAGTGATACTCTGGCGATACTCCCACCGGAATTACGCGAACCTCTGATCTACGTTCGATTGATGAGTTGCTTGGCTTCACCGCTCTAATGGCCATAGGATACTCCTTGTCAGGATTACCCAGTGATATATAGTCACTTAACAACTTCACCTTGAGCATGTCTCTCAAGTGCTCTGTAGGCTTGTATTCAAGCATTTTAGAATCTTTATGAGGCTTCACGCCTTTCATCATCATATTCTCAACAATGACGGATTCAGGAGTACCAGCTTGGGTAGAAAACGTATATGACGCACCATCTCTCACCTTCATTTGAACATAGTTGAAATGCGCAATATTTGCATTCGCAATATCTTCCGTCATTTCAGCAACTTTTGGTGATGCTTTGATAGCTTTAGCAGCAGATCTCATAAAGACCTCTACACCCTCAAACCCCTTCGCTTTCTGTGCAATGTAACTGAGCACCACGACTGGAGATGTTCTTATCGATAAATCTGTCTGCTTGCCACCATAGGTTCTAAGCTCATTCTCAACCACTTCACTCATTCTTCCATATCGGTCATGATAATTAAGCCCTGCCTCCTGATCGAAGTGATGATTTTCTAAACGATCGAGATACTCCGCTGGCGCTTCGTTTTGACCAATTTTAACCGCAACGTTATTCTGTATTTCTGGAGCTGACAACGCTTCTTTAAACTGCTCATCCGACATACCTAAAGAAGACGCGAAACCATCGTCAATCATCTGAGAAGCAAGCTCAGACTCTACATGACGATCACCTAGTGAAAACATGAAATTAGAGGTATCAAAAAGCTCTTGGTGCAAACCACTCACCGCCAAAGCATCAAAACGCTCTGCCATCCTATCTTTATCGCTAAAAGCGATTACGCCCATATTAAACGCATCTTCTTGAACCAGAAGCGCCAGTTCCTCAGGCGCATTTGATAGCTCCTGGCCAGCTCGAATAATACCGCTTGTAATGAACGCTGCTTTTGCAGCTGGTGTCACTGAATGTAACTCTGCTCCCACTGAATGCTGAATTAACCCTTCGCTTGCAGCGTCATAAGCCGCTTTTATGTGTTCACGCCATTTTTCACCATAACCACTAGGCGAAGACAAGCTATTCCAACCGGTTGTCCTTAGCCCTTGCAAGGCTTTAAAACCATTATCTTGCTCATCTCCCGAGTATGATGAGCTTATTTTTCGCATCACAAATAAAGCTTCTGAATGATGCGTATCAGGTCGCATTCCTTTGTTTACACCGTTTGCCATTGAGCCAGAACCAAATTGAATAATAGACAGTTCTGCCACATGCCCCTTTTCCGCTACGCTATTTGCTAAATTCGCATAATTCTCATACTGCAAGGTAATGAGATCCCGATCTAAGCTGCGCTTTCTAGAAGACCCTGCAAATACAGTGGAAAGATCCAAAGTGGCATAGTATGAAAACTCTCCATCTTCAAAAAGATTATCTCTCTTACCAACATCTAATAGCTCAGAAAGCATTTTGGGGTCTTGCTTTAACACGCCCCATACCTTTTGACGAATATCCTGTGCAGAAAGTGTTCTAGTGCGTCTTTTATTCGCCCTTTTCACTGTTATTTTATCAAGGGTAGTCAATTTAGCTTGGTGAGTTTGAAGTCTATTCTCCAACTCTTTTTGCACTTCAGGTTGCATGTCAAAAAACAAACCTTGCGCGTAATCCTTCACCATTGTCAATTCTTCAGGTGTCCATTCCGCCATGTTGAAGTAACTTTCTTGGCGGTAATAATCCCCTTTGTACTTTTCAACGGCCATGTACTCTTCTAGACTTTTAACGATAGCAACGTCAAACTTTCCTTCGCCATCTGACAGCAGCCCTTCAGATTCCCACTTCCTAGCTTTCCTAACAGCGTCATTGATGGTGTCACCATCTTCAACCCCAATTTGGTTCAGCAGGAAACCGATCTCGCCCATACGAGCTACAATCTCTCTATCATTCATAATGTAGTTGGCAGTCTTATCCCCGTATAATTCTCGAAGCACGCCAGTGTCAATTTTACTTCCAAAATGTTTCACCATACTTGAGCGTATCATGTAAGACACATTAAGGGACGTGTCGCTATAATGAGAAAGTTCATGAGCCAGCGAGGTTGGCATTCTTACATCGACAGCCACGATCCTTAGCATATTGTTCGCATAGCCGAATTGCTCTTCAATCTCAAATTCTTGGCCGTCATCTGTAACCACATTAAGCCCAGATGCACCATAATTACCTAGCTTTCGGCTTTTAATTTCAAATGGATCTGCGTTACTGAAGCGCATGCCTTTAAGAGACTTAATCATGTCGTGGAATTTTTGAAGATCTGTGTCCGCATCTATTTCCACCCCTTTTAAATAAGGAAGCTCGTCAACCATACCCTTAATGGCACTTAGCAAAGTAGGCTGCTTTTTATGGGATGATGAAACCTGAATTATACCACCGGCCTTTTGAATGTGAGTCGAAGTGTTTGCAACACCATCAATCATCGCTCGACCACCCATCACCTCTTGGTCAACTATTTTCTTTTCTTTATCCGTCATTTGCATGCGAACTTTGAAGTTTAATTCTGCCGACTCCAATACTTCATCAATAAATGGCTTGTAAGACTCAATTGCGTGGACAGTAGCAGCTCTAGAAAGACGTTCTTCAAAAGGCATATCCAAGCTCACATTCCCCTGAGATATAGCCTTATTTACGGTTTTAACTAGCGCCTTAAAGTTTTCAAACTTGTGCCCAGGGAAAGCGTTTTGAAAAATGTTTCTTTTGATATCCTCTGGCTTTAGGTACCCAGACCCATTTAGCCTTGAAAGCTTCACCCCAAAGATGGTGATTTCACCATCTTTGTAGTGGTTGGGGAATATTTTACTGAAATTGGTTTCCCCATTATCAAGCTCAATGGACACATCATTTTCATCGACGGTTTGAATGGCTTTTGCCAATGAATTTACAAACTTTGCAGTAGAAGCTAAATCTTGATTGATGGAAGAAACAACATCCGTCATATCGGAGTCAGGCGTCACCTGTCCCATCTTCTGAATAATGTAGTCACTGTCCGACTCAAGTAAATATGCCGCTAAACGCACAATCTTGTTCTTGTGCTGTGAGATAGACTCTAATGTCTTTGTATGAATAAGTTTCATGATGCATTCCATTCCATTGCTTTAGTGTAATTTTATCTCAAAACGAATTCTTAATTACCTTTTGAGAAATATAACCGTGTTCAATGTGATATATTTTTCATAATGATAAATCTCAAGGAAGAGAGAAATGAGGATTAAAGGGCATATAAAAACGGGTTTATGTTTGGGAGCGTGTATTGGTTTCTTAATGAACCATTATCATTATGATAATAAGTTAATGTTAATAACAGCTACAGCATCTGCAATAGGAGCCGTAGCACCTGATTTTATGGAAATGGGAATAATAAAGCATAGAACATGGACACACTGGCCACTAGGCTGGGGCTTAATTCTAATAGGATGTTACTTTGCTGTCGGGCAATATCCAGAATATACACAATTCCATTACGGATTAGGCGGCTTTTCAATCGGAGCACTGCTTCACATACTTGCAGACAGCCCTTACTATAAAGGCACGCCCCTATTCAACCCTAGAAAGCGATTTCCAACACTTCAGCTTGAATTTGACCCTAGACTCAATAAATTCATTGAAGCGGTTTACATGGTGATGATGGTTGCAATAACACTGTGGATTGCTTTCGGAAATTAAAAAGGAGGCTAAGCAGCCTCCTTTTCGGTTTTGGTATCGCAGACTTACGGGTTGGTCAGCAAATAGTTAACTAGCTTAATGTAATCTTGAACAGGGGCGTTTTTATCTATGCCGCTATTCTCAATACGGTATTTACCGTTCACAATGACAGTTGGCACACCCTTGAGTGCGTTAGTAGCAGTCATTTTATCTTGAATATCACGCATTTCTTTCGCATGCATTTGAACAGCTACGCTTTCAATGTTTTCATCAAACCACTTATGATCAACGCCTTGCTCTTTAAAGACTTCACGCACACCCATGCGCGTGTATACATCAGCTCTTTTGCGTTCTTTGTGAATTCGCTTGAATATACCCTCAATCACAGACTCTTGCTGAGCGATATTCTCAATAGTAAGTGCCAGCGCAACCGCTTCAGTTAAGTTATCCTGAGCAGACTTTGGAACACCACCGATAAAACTCACATGGTTACGCTTAAACACACCACTTTTTAAAGATGGCTTAACTTGTTTAATCATGCGCTCGAACGAATGGCAATGGCCACAGTAAAATGAGAAAAACTCACGAACTTCTGGTTTATCTGTCGCTGTTTCAGAGATAACCGTGTAACTTTCACCTTCTTCATACATAGGTGGTGCCACATCGCTTTTCGCAACAGCAGCAGACGCAGACAACAAAGCGATACTCGTTAACGCCACTTTCATAAAACTTTTCATATAAACTCCATTTAAATTAATGCCTTCCACTCAGGACTAAAATCATCTTAACACATGAAAATGCTGTTACTAACATACCAAAATAAAGAATGTAAACAGGCATTTTTAAACCAAGCGCTTCAGCCATTCCATCTGCACACGAGGCTTTAACACCGAACAAAAACGGCAACCATTGATCCAAAGGCATAAAGCTTGGAAAAGGAGTACCAGTCTCGCAGCTGGAAAACAAAAATGAAAATTCACTACTGGTGGAGGTCGCCAAATGCTCAGAGGCTATCTCAAAGGCCAATAGAGCAAAAGTTATATTAATGCATACCGATAAAATAATCGCCGCATCCTTTAATTTTGTGGGTTTATCAATGTTTTTTGTGTAAAAGGCGTAACCAAACAATGATGACAATAATATGCCAAGCACTAGTGCTCTTTGTTGCACACACAAATAGCAAGGTGGCATGTCAAAAGCATATTCGTAAAATATCGCACCAGAAAAAAATACAGCTGAAAGAGAAATTACCAAAAGCCAATCAAAATCCCTCATTACTACTTTTACTATGTCATCCTTGAACATAATTTCTCCTACTTATTACATTTTCTTCATTTCTGAAGATATCTTTTTTTTTCGAATACTGGCTGATATTTGTTGGTCAACGAAATCTTGTGTTGGGAAAACAAGCATTTTCACTTCAATGATTTTTCGACCTCTTTTTTGCTCTACCACATGAACGCTTTTAAGAGGCTCTATCACCCCTTTTCTAGTTAACTCATCAATAGCTGATATCATTGTGTTGTTGCGCTTAGTGGCCTGATTAGACAATGGGTAACCCGCATCAGAGATTGTTTCATTTTGACGTATCTCATAATGCATTCCAGCCTCACCCTTAGTGTTAACATTCAGCCATTTCTGACTAAGCGTTTTGTAAATGTAACGAGCTACAGGACTGTCCATACTAAGACTAAGCATTGAGTCATAAGTGCGGTAATCACCGGCCAATATTTTTTGAGTGGCCTCATTTGAAAGTGTCACCTCAATTACATCAGATGCTTTTACTGGTGAGTCAATTTTATCATCTGTGCTTAACGTACCTATGGCAGTAAGATAATGAAATTCTTTTCTTGCTGAACTGAAAACTGAATTACCGACACTGATCTCACCTGCAAAAAAGCGCTTGTACCTAGCACCAAGCAGGACAGACAAAGCCTCTCTCAACTCAGTAAACTTGTATTCTTTACCTCGTTCTTTCAGGTGTTTCCTAAGCGAGTACATGGTGAAAAGCACTTTTAGTGCCCCACTCCCATCATAGACATACCCTGCTTCACCAACATCCCACGAAAACTCTCCATTTTTTGCAAAATCAACAACAGCTTCTTCAACAATGGACTCTCGGGTACCAGGGTAGATGTACTTGCGTTTTATCGCTTCACCTTCCGCTGTTGGCTCTTCAATTTCAGCAGGTTTGATTTGAAACACTTCACCATCACTTAACGTAACCTGCCTGTAAGGCAACTCAGCATGTTGAGCAGCAGTCAAAACTTTATTGTTCCTGCCATGCAAGAATCTTGGTAGCTGATCGTGATCAAGCAAACTATTGCCTATGCAGGACTCAATCGAAAATAACGCAAGCTGTTTTTGCTTAAGCGCAAGTGTTTTGTTTGGTAACAATTTTTCGCCTCTACTCATCGTGAGTTTTAAAAATATTCTGTTTCATCTGCTCCATGCAGGTAACGGTATATTGCCACAAAACTTTAATTTATCAACAATATTTTATTTTTTTTACCGTTGCCTATCAAAGAATAATAAGGATATAAAAAGGATCTGGATTTAAAGGGATCATTACTATTAAGTATATATAGGATTATAAGGAGAGATTTAAAAATCATTTAATTACAACAACTTGCAAGCCTAACTATTCCTTCAACCCCCTCTAACTATTCCGCTAACCCCCTCTAACTATTCCACTAACCCCCTCACCTTATTTTTTAATCCACAAGTTACGCACACAGTTATCCACAATATTTCGTTGTTTTGGGTGTTTTTTGAACTGATCTACCAACCAATTGATAGGGGGTTTAAAGGTAAGTTTGGGCGGTTGATTACTTCTTGTACTAAATATCTCGAAACCCCCTACAAAAACCCCTTAAACCCCCTGCCTATTTGGCTGTTATCCACAAGGTAATAATTTTTTTTGTTGTAAAAATGCTGACAAAAAAATTAGTCGTGATAACATTCGGAAAAACCAAGGAAGGGAAATTGTCATGAAGACATCAACGCAAAAACAAACGCCTGTGCTTAACTATAAAACACCAAATGGTGGTTTTATGCTGAGCTTTAAAAGACCCCTTAAGACTAGTCTTTCGGGGAAGAGATCATGAGTGACGATCAAGAACTAAACCAAGCTTTAAAGCATGTTTTAGGGATTGCTTTACTGGCAATTGGGGCATATCTCCTATTAAGCCATATTCAACTAAGTGGGTTTCAAAACTTAGGTGTCCGCACGTCACTGTATTCATTTAGAGCTGGAAGTTACCCATTAAGTGTTACTACCGGCAGTATATTCATACCCTTCATTCTAGGTATCATATGGGTCTTCTACGACAGCAGTAAAGTGTGGGGGTGGCTGATATCTGGCGTATCAATTGTGGCGTTAATTCTAGGTGTCATTATGAAAATGAGACTTACAATGAACTCAGTGAGCGCGTTTGATATGTCGGTTATGTTGATGTGTATGTTTGGTGGTTTTGGAATGTTTTTGGCGGGACTCAAAAAGCAAAAAAAAGAAAAGATCGAACAGTCAAAAAGCTCGGATTCAAAACAAAGTCAGCCATAGCTACCGTATGGTAATGTTTTTGAGGTGAATTTCGAAAATCTATCCTTACGATAAATAAGAGTAAAACTATCCTTATTGACAATAATGGTCAGGGTTCTCCTAACCATTATCATATTGGAACCAACAAAAAGGTGCGGTGCACATCGCGTTATAAAATACGCAGTGCCACTGTAGCCTGTTATTAGCGCTTTTCGGGTTATTTTCATTTAACCTCAATAATATAGTAAAACTTCCCTCGTAGGAACTCGGGTTGATGCCTTGCATGAAGTTGTTCGCGTTACCCTAAATACAGATTTCCTTTTGTAGTCAGGATAGAAATCATCTAAGTTTTTTGCTGCATGGTTAGATACATACACATCTTCAAATGCATTACGCGTCGCCACTATCGTATCATTAATGTCCAAATGCCTTTGTACAGGAAATCCTTCCGCTGTGTACTGTGTAAAAGATGGAACACCCTCACTGGTAGGTAAGTATGGCGGATCGCAATATTGAGTCTTCTTGCCTTCCTGCTTGGCCGCTAACTCAATAAATGACTTAAAATCCATGCAATAAAACTGAGCGTTAACCATTTTTTCTGAAAAAAACAATATCTCTTCTTCAGGTAAATAAGGTGCCTTATATTTTCCATAGTTCACGTTAAACCCACCGCTCTGATTATACCTGACTAAACCGTTGTAACAGTGTCTCGATAGGTAACAAAGCAGCACAGCTCGCGTCCTGGGGCATTGGCATTCATTATATATGCGCCTTAACTGAAGATATCTAGCGCGAGTGTTATTTTCCTCATTAAAAAATACATGAAGTTGAGAGATGAGCCATTCTGGTTCATCTCTAGCCAATATGTATAACGATATGAGATCTTGATTTGCGTCGTTTAGTAGGTATTTATCATAATGAGTATTTAAAGCAACGCTACATGAACCCGCGAAAGGCTCAACGAGCACCTCCCCAGTTTTGGGAAGGTGACGTAGTAATTTCTTTAACATTAACTGCTTGGAACCAGTCCATTTCATTAACGACCGGTTTCTTTTCATTATGCAAATTCCGCTGAAATTAATTTAAATTCTGCTGAAAGCAGAGCTGGAACACCTGAGAGGCACTCAATTGGCAACGCTATGTTGTTGTAATCCTCATGTCCTTTTACTTCACTTAGCTTGACGCCCTTTTTGAGCTTATAAACCTCAACGTCGTCATCCGATAAGCCAATAGCTTCACCATTAACGTGAAGGAAAAGCTCATCTCTTACCAATTCAAGATGATAATCACTGCTTGTCGTAGAGTGGCTAGCATCCAACTCAACCTTCACAAACAGCATGTATTCGCCACAAAACCACAAAAACATCCCTTTAGGCATGATAAATCTCCTTTATAAAAATAAAATTATATCACCTGCAACAAGTGAAGCCACAAAACGCACACCTAAACTGGTTATTGATAGTTTCGTGCTATATTAACGACAGTAATATATTAAAAGGATTTTATTATGAAAATAACAACTTTGTCTACTGCCCTGGTAGCTTTATTATTGGCGCAGGGATGCACAACGACAAACGGAAATATACCAACAGCACCCAAATCACCTGTAGTGGGCAACCATCAAGCCGGATACGAGCAATTTTCAATTGCCTCTTTCTCGGCTGATTACATAGAGCAACGAGTTAAAAACGACATGGGTAGAATGGCCGTTTCACTTGAAAGAAATGGTAATACTAACATCGTCACCGTCAGTTATAATAATCTGCTAAAAGCCACTCCATACATAAGTGACGGAGAGTTTGAAATCTCCTATCTTGGTGAAGACATCCTAAGCGCTATAAAAACTATCGTAAATGAAGTTCACGGTGTTTCCGTAATGGTTAACGTGCATACCTCCCCAACTGAAAACGACATTCAGGATTCGCTTCAAACACAGCAGTTAATCCGTGTAATATCAAATGACATCGGGCACAAACATACGCAATTCGAATACATCAACAAAGGTGGATATCGCCCCAAATTTGAATCAACAGGTGATTTCTTTAATGGGAATAACCGAGTTGAGTTTGTGTTTTTCTCTTACGAACTTTGACTTATCATAACAACAGATATCATTATGATAAAAGCAGCATTCGCGTCATAAAATAAAAAGGGGCTTCATTAAGCCCCTTTTTATAATTCATGCAGTGCACTTACTCTGCACTAAGACCTATCAAATCAGCCTTCCTGACAGCCACGTAGCGACCTTTTCTCGATCTTGGCAGTACAAAGCCATCAAGCCACTCGTTGGGCTTAACTCTGTGGGGCTTACGGCCTCTCATGTGAATGAATATTGACTCACCTTCATTCACTGCGGTCATACCAACAACGGAGTCTTCTTCGCTCAAGCCAACCAGCTTAACCCCTTTCCCTTTCCCTAGCTCTTTAACTTCATCAGATTTAAATACTAAGAGTTTACCAAGTTGGGTTAAAACTGCTACATAATCAAAGTCAGTTACATCGATAGGTGGCAGCAATTTTCCACCATCAAGGTTTATTAAGTCCTTTCCTTTCTTGGTTCGGGTTGTAAGACCACCACCATCAGCAGTAAACCCATATCCTTTTGTACTGGCAAAAATCCATTTAGAGGTCTTGTCAAATGGAAGAACGTAAGCCATACCATCACCCGCCCCGAACTGAGCATGCTTAATAATAGGATCGCCAGCTGTATTTCCATTGGGAAGCAATTCATTCTGAATGGAAAACAAGCGCCCCAATTTAGATATGATTACTGTCTCATCATCAGACATAGTGGGCATCTGTAATAAAAATTTATCACCGTCTTTGAACTTGGTGGACTGACCATCAACTTCATGACCTTTGACACACTTCGCCCACCCCTTCTGACTCAACACCATGGTAACTGGCGTTGCCGGCGGCTTATCTATTTTTTCGATATCCACATGTGCAGCTTCGCCAAAAACAGTTCTCCTTTCGTCAGAGAAGTTGCTTTTAACTTCTCTAAGCTTGCTCACGATAAGATCCGTCATTTTGGTGTCATCGCCTAAGAGGGTGCGAAGCTCGCCTTGCTTAGCGCGTAAATCTTCTATTTCAGACTTAATGGCTATCTCTTGTAGCTTGGCAAGCTGTCTCAGCTTCATTTCAAGAATGGCAGTGGCTTGAAGTTCACTTAGGTTAAATGCGTCAATCAGCGCCTGTTTAGCCTCATCAGATTCTCTTACAATCCGAATAACTTCATCCACATTCAGGTAAGCCACTAAAAGCCCTTCTGCTATGTGCAAACGATCTTCAATTTGCTTAAGTTCAAACTTTGTTTTTCTTACCAATGTTTCGCGACGATAAGTTAACCACTCGTCAATTACTTGCAACAGGTTTTTCTGCTGCGGTTTGCCATCAAGCCCAATCATATACATGTTGAACTTCATTCTGCCTTCGAGATCCGTATTTTTGAACAAATACTCCATCATCACTTCAGGCTTGTCTTTTTTGTTCCTTGGGACAAGTATCAATCTTACAGGATCGTTTTCATCACCGTCATCAATGATATCTGCGAGTAACTTTTTCTCTTCTGCGACCGCATGTATCTGCTCTATAACCTTAGACAGCGGCGTTTGGTAAGGTATGGATGTAATAATAATATTGCCATCATCAACCTCGTAAGCCCCTCGTAGTGTAAACCCGCCATGCCCTTTTGCGTACATAGCCATTATTTCAGCACGGCTTGACGTAATCACCCCACCGGTTGCTAAATCAGGTCCCTGTATGTAGTTCATCAATGTTTCAAGTCGGCCATTAGGAGACTTTAATCGCGCAATACATGCGTCAACCACTTCCTTTAGGTTGTGCGAAGGGATATCTGTAGCCATACCAACAGCGATACCTGTTGTGTTATTTAGTAAGATATTGGGCACTTGTGATGGTAGCGTTTTCGGCTCTTTTAGTGTGCCATCGAAATTAGGCTGCCAATCCACAGTGTCTAGCTTTATGCTCTCAAGCAACAATTGAGAGTACTTTTTCATTCTTGATTCCGTGTAACGCATCGCGGCAAAAGACTTGGGATCATCTTGAGAACCCCAGTTACCTTGACCGTCGATCAATGGGTACCTAGAACTAAATGGCTGAGCCATTAACACCATAGTTTCGTAACAGGCCGAGTCGCCGTGCGGGTGATATTTACCTAATACATCACCAACAGTACGAGCAGATTTCTTATATTTCGCTTGATAATCAAGACGAAGCTGATCCATAGCATACAATATCCGGCGATGTACCGGTTTAAGCCCATCTGAAACATGCGGCAAAGCACGCTGGCCAATAACATACATAGAGTAATTCAAGTACGCCTGACCTGCAAAATCATCGACAGACATTAACTCCATTAAATCCTTTGAATTACCCATTACGCATCCTCCGCCATCTCTGCACTACCTTCAATCCATGAGAGTCTGTCTTTTGCTCTCTTCTTAGCCAACAACATATCCATAAACTCAATCGACTTGCTCCCGTCATCAGGCAGCGTTAGACATATTAAACGTCGATTGGCTTCATTCATCGTCGTTTCTCGTAATTGAGATGGGTTCATTTCCCCCAACCCTTTAAATCTTTGCACAGATACGTTCTTACGCCCGTTACCATGCTTCTTGATGATCTCCTCTTTCTCAGATTCGTCCAACGCATAAAACGCTTCTTTACCAATATCAATTCGATAAAGAGGTGGGACAGCAATAAAAACATGACCATTTTCCACTAGCGGACGGAAGTGCTTAACGAATAAACAGGCCAGTAAGGTCGCAATATGATAACCGTCCGAGTCAGCATCACAAAGTACGCATATTTTTCCGTACCTTAACTCTGACAAATCATCAGAGTTTGGATCGACACCTATCGCTGTGCTTATATCGGAGATTTCTTTAGAACCTAAGACAGCCGAAGGGTCAACTTCCCAAGTATTTAGAATCTTACCGCGCAAAGGCATGATAGCTTGAAAGTCTTTGTCACGCGCTTGTTTAGCAGAGCCTCCAGCAGAGTCCCCCTCCACCAAAAACAGTTCGGCCTGATCTCGAAGATTCGTTTTGCAATCCGTAAGCTTGCCAGGTATTGCCATGATCTTGCCAACTTTCTTACGTTCAATTTTCTTGCCGCTTCTGATCCTTGCGTTGGCGTTACTTAAGATGCGTTGAGCAACCATTTGAGCTGATTCGTAGTGTTCATTAAGGAAAACAAGCAGGGCATCCTTAACCATCACCTGCACTGCTCTTGATGCAGTTCTACTTGATAAGCGCTCTTTCGTTTGCCCTGCAAAAACCGGCTCACTCATTTTGAATGACAGTATGAAATTTAAATCTTTAAAAACATCGTCCGCAGTTAATTTTAAACTCTTTGGCGCAAGCTCATGTATTTCGATGAAGTCTTTGAATGCGTCAAAAGACCCAGCCTTCAGACCAGCAACGTGGGTGCCACCTTGTGGAGTGGTGATTAGGTTAACAAAACTGTCAGCAATACGGTTGGCACCTTCTGCCCAAAAACAAGCTACGTTCACACTCATGCCATCACGGCTGTTTTCTGAATGAAAAATACAATCACCAAGGCAGTCTTCAGCAAGCCCTGTGTTTTTTACATAATCCTTCAAGTCACCTTTATGCAGGTAAATTGTTTCTGTGCCGTCAATGTCATCTATGATTTTAAATGTAACATTAGGGCAGAAAATAGATTTTACTTTTATCAGTGCTTCAAGCTCACTCCATTTAAAATCAGGCTCATCAAAGTACTGCGGATCAGGCGAGAACTCTATTCGCGTACCACTGACTTTTTTGGCGATCTTTTTCTTGTGCGCTAAAGGCTCTACTTTAATCCCATTTTCATAAGCTAATGTATAAAAACCACCATCTTTGCTTATCTCAATGTCGAGCCTTAAGGACAGAGCATTTACAACCGACACTCCCACGCCGTGCAAGCCGCCTGAAAAATCATAGTTGTCACTTCCGAACTTGCCACCAGAATGCAATTCTTCAAAAATCAATTCTGCTGCTGGAATGCCTTCTTCTGGATGAATATCAACGGGGATTCCTCGCCCATTGTCTTCAACACTTAACTTATTTCGCTCAATGCGCCGTATAATTATTTCATTCGCGTGACCTGATGTAGCTTCATCAATCGAATTATCAATAATTTCACGGGCTAAATGCGTTGGATCTTCTGTCGAGGTATACATACCAGGTCGTCTTTGAACTGGCACTAACCCTTTCAGAACACCTATACTTTCTGCTGTATATTTATCAGACACATTTCCACTCCATGTTTTTTATTAGAAACTGCAACTCATTACGATGTTGCTCTATATGTAAATTATAACAACGCATACCCATTTGCTGAGCCATACGAAATTCTTCTTGTGACTCGCCATCTACTGAAACTAACTGACCTCTTTCATCACACTCATAAAAGGGTTCTGCTAATAGCAAAAATGACGATGGTGCATTTAACTTATCACCTAATAGCTTACTCACGGAAACAAGCGACGAACGCTCCTGCAAATCAACACCAGAAAGACCTAGTGAAAACACAAAACCTTTATCATTTTGATCTTTGTATGACTTGTAAGCCGAGATGTATCGCTTGTTGTCTATTACCAATCCTTTATTTCTTATTGATGGAAGGTAACAGGTGAATGAGTCTGCTGGACACTCATTCGATTTTAGAGCACTTAATATAATTTCTTCAAATTGAGAATCCACGGAAAGCCTTGCGTGAGCGCCTGACTCAGCCATATTGATAGCAAGATCAATTGCGTATTCACACATTAAGGGGTTGTCGATGTCACCTTTCGCAACTGTCCAGTACATAAGATCCTCCATTTTTAAGTATATTACAATAAAGTATATCTTTTGTATAGATGCGGCGCTTCAAATAGATGTGGCTATATCGCCCTCCCTACCGCTATCAAGCTGCAACTATAACTAAAATTATATGAATTGAGCGAGCAACCTCTATCTAAGCAATCTTATTTCTGTCGCTATAAACTTCTAGAGATAAATACCCCCTCCCCTCTCCATGTAGATTTTGCTTTATACATATTTCAATCAATCAATTTAGATAGCTAGGAAAATAGTTGCTTATAGAGTGACATCTGTCGTTCCGAAGGAATATCTAACCACATACCTTAATAACCAGATAAATAGATTAATAAAGCTATATGCATCTCAAACTACATATCAAGATTACACTTAATCACTATAGGTCTACAAAAACAGATACATACCTTCAGTAAGAGGTATATAAATGGATTGATAAATATAGGTATAGCTATATAACCAACTGCATCAGTATAAATATCAATCAATCAATACCTACAATCATTAATACAGTGATACCTATAAATAGGAAGTTATATATAAACATATCTACTAGTAACTATCTATAAAACTGTAAATCGATATATAAAAAGAGAGAAGTGGAGTGATGTTTGTATATTTAAACGTAGGTATAAATAAATTAAGTTAGGTATGTAAGTATTACTATGGATATCACTAAATATTCATATGTTTATATGTAATTATTGATGTATGTGTAAAGAGATAGCACTATTTATTTAGGTTTATAGATGCATCTATAAATATATCTATCTATTTGTCTATGCGTATATTTGTATCTTTGTATATTTAGATAAATACCCATACATATCAATAGTTTGATATAGGGGTGTATTTATTGAAATCTTGATTTCCGTAATTTTTGCTATATAGCTGTATTCCTTGATTAAGTTGCAGCTAGATATAAAAAGATGGGTATTTGTGTATTTATTGAGCAGTATAGTGATTGACGGATATATCAAAACAAATTAATCTACCGATAAAGCAATAGCTATAAATAAGGATCCACACACAATGAAAAATATATCTACGAATCGGGCATACACGTTTTTGATTACAAATGGCAGGGGAGGGGTTGGCAAAACAAATATTGCTTACGCACTTGCGGAAACTTCCGCCAGATTGGGATATAAAACAGCCCTTGTAGATTGCGACCGGTCGGAGACTTTGAAGCGCAAGCTAACAAGACGGAGAGCTTGGCATGCAAATGAGGAGAGAGGTGTAACGGACATCCCCTTTACCTTCCTGCAATGTTGGTTTGAAGATGAGATCAAAGGTAAGAAAAGAAAGTGCAGAGAAAAACTTTATAGCACAACCGCAGGATTTGAGGTGGCTGTTGTCGATATTTCAGGAGAGTTGTCTCGTGTGCAGGCCAATATCGCTCCAATAACCGACTTCATCATCATGCCAATGGCACCTGAAATGGCCTTGGTTGAGTTTACTATGGACTCTTATGTTTCCTTGTATAGCGCCATTCAAGATGAGGAGGCGCTAGATGGTAAAGAGCACCCTATTATTACTGCTGTAAAAAGTCGTTGGGAAAAGAACACAAAAACAGCTCGCGCCTGCCAATCTTACATTGATCAAGAAGTGAAAGAGTATGAATATGACGTACTAAAAACGACGCTGAACTCTTACGTCACATATAACAAAGCTGGTCATTTTGGTGTTAGTGTTCTCGACACCACTGAGGTAGGTGATAGCAGTGATAGAAAAGCAGCTGAACAACCCGTTCACGAGATGAAAAAGTTGTGCAAAGAAGTTCTCGTTAGAGCAGGCCTTGCAACACCCAAAATGAAACGGGCAAATGACAATCCTACAGTACCAATCGAGGGGCTTGTGTCTCCTGATTGCCTAGCACAATAAAGTGGAAGCATTAAAATGAAAAACTTAAACCTAAGAGAAGTGCCTAAAGCGATTACCGATGTAACAACTGACCCCAAAAGGTTGAGAGAGGAGGCTGCCATCGAAGATAAGGGTGAAAGTAACACTAAAACGACACTGACAGAACAAGAACCAGCTCTTACAACGGAGCCTAAACCCTTTGAAAATGAAGAAGAAGAAATAGATTCACTTCCGGAAGGGTTGGAAAGAGGGACTGCTGCTAGTGGCGCTAGTGTACAGTACACAAATAGAGAAAAAGCGAAAACTAAACGCTCAATTTTGAAGGCCACTGAAAAGTTTGATTCAGGTTATGTAAAACTTGGCGCTGACGTACCCAAATATATCGCCGATGAATTATCATTTATGTCAAAACGGGCAGATGTCTCTCAAAAAGACTATATATTGAAGTTGATACTGGAAGACATGTATAAACGCGGCGTTTTTGTTGAGCCAAAAGCAGCGGAGTAACACCACCCAAGGCCAGCCTGACGCACTCAGACTGGCCTTGAAAAACACTTCTTAACCCAAGGCATCCTCAAGCCAACCAAGATACTCCCTATAATCAGCAACTAACGATTTTACATGCTCATGTTCTGAATTTTCATGTGTGGATAAACCATCTTTAACTTCAGATATCGTTACGCGCTCGTCCTTTGGCGACGATAGTTTTACCTTACATTCTTCTTTGAATTCAGCCATACGCTCTTCACCAGCCACTTCTGGGCTGTGTAAGCATATCAATCTATCCTGTAGCTTATTAAGAATAGGTGTGTAAAAAGACATTGGAGACTGAGCTATCTCGTCGGTAGTCATGTTTTTTATTCTAAGCAACGCATCACTATCCATTTTAGCTGGGAATCCTGCGCTATACACTTGATCCTCTACGTAAGGGTTATCATCACCGTGCTGTTGATTTCGGTATACCTCCATAGTGGTGCATTCAAGTTCAGAAAGGTTGCTTTGGATTTTTTCAATCGCACCCTTTAACACGCTCATATTTACCCCCAACCGCTCTCTGGAGTCTTCATCTCTCAAAACAGAAAATGGTATGACAAGCGGGATTTGATTGACTTTGAATTTACCCAAGCAAGGGCGTTCCTCACCCGACGATTCCAAGTCCTCTTTTTTGGCAAACAAAAGCTCTCTAACCAAATTTGGAGGGGTTTTTATCAACTTATCAACATCACCCCTTAGATCTATAAATGACACCTCATTTTTATCCCCGAGAGGGCAGGAGAGGGGCATTATTACCGTTGTGAATCTGTTCGAAGCACCCGCGTAAGGATTTATATAAAGAAGAGGCTGGCTTTGAGTTAAAGAATGATTAACGAAGCTCTGTACTTTCGCTTTCGTTCTGTTGATGTATAAATAATCCCACAACTTTCTATTTGCCCTCATGAACAATCGGCACACATCAATCATCGCAAACACATCATCTACGGCATTGTGTGAGTTTTCTTGAACAATATCGTTGGCAGCTGCAATATCCTCAAGCTTCATTGATACAGGCGAGTCTCCTTTGCCCTCTGGCCACGTTATCCCATCCGGCCTAAGCGCATAGTAAGCCATTGCAACTCTGTAAAAGTCCCACCTGGTATTGCCATCCTTCCACTCTCTGTCATAAACAGGAAGCAGGTTCGCAAAGAACCCTGAGCGCGACATCACATCATCGTAACCGGCGCTATTGTAACCACCATTGCAAGTGCTAGGCAGTGACATCTCTTCGTTTATCATTTTGAAAAAGTCGAATTCAGATACACCGTTCTTCAAACAATGCAAAGGAGATATTCTTGTTATAAGGACAGCCTCCAGAGATGGCAGGCGATCTAAGTTGGGTTTGCAATAACAGTCAATAGGGATGTCAACTGGTTCCAACTCCATATTAACGCGAACCCCTGCGAACTGGGTGGCACCGGACTTTATTCCGCTAACACCTCCACCTTCATAGTCATGCATCATAAATGTGCCCTTTGATGGCTCCATCATAAGCTCTGTAAACACACTCTCTGGTACGAAATCCCTATATTCTTGAGACATCGATGAATATGTCTCTCGCGCATCAACTAATGATGCAGCTCGACCACCGAACTTTCGGCATGCAGCAATAAATTCTTTACTCATGATAGCTCCTTTAAAGTATACCTCTATCATAATGAAACTGGCGGTGAAATGCAATATAAAGTGTATTCATTAAAGCCATTAATACTGTTTTTTTTTAACGCATAATAGCTTGACTTAACGTTTCAAAATGATAGACTTAAGTTGTATTTAATATGTTATATTGTTTTGATACGGGCTTTTAGTTAATACTATTGGCTTGGTGATTAAAGAGCAAATAGACAACAAATTTATCAAAATGGTTTTTTTTGGAATTATTATCTTCATCTGAATTGACACTGGTACTGGCAAATGGGATAATATTTTTATCTAATCGCAAAGAGTGTGATTAAGCCATATACGATATGGATATAGGAAAGTTTATTAAATGAAAGTTTTTGTAGCGAGACAGCCAATATTTAACAGCAAAGGTAGCTCTGTGGGTTACGAATTGCTTTATAGAGATGGAGCAAAAAACTGCTTTCCAGAAGGTGTCGATCCTAATACAGCTACTTCACGATTAATACTTAACACTCACTTGAACTTAGGTCTTAATACCTTTACTCAAGGGAAGGTCGCACTCATTAATTTTGGTGAAGAGTCTATATTGCAAGGGTTGCCTAAGATGCTCCCTGCGAAAAGCGTTATTATCGAAATCCTTGAAGATGTGACCCCATCAGATGAGGTTTATGAAGCATTACGCGAGCTTTTCCATATGGGGTACACTATCGCCCTTGATGACTTCGTGTTTGGCCGTGAGTGGGTGCGTTTCCTGAATATCGCTAAGTTAGTTAAAATTGACATACAAAAAACACCGCTTGATAGTGTTGTTAGGCTTGTCAACGCACTAAAAAAACGCAAGAACCTTCGTCTTCTGGCTGAGAAGGTTGAAACAGAAGAAGAGTTAAATAAAGCAAAAGAAATGGGGTTTAAGTTCTTTCAAGGGTATTACTTTGGAAAACCTCATCTAAAAGAGTCCCGTGATATCGACAGTCAACAGCACATCTTGTTAGCTATTTACAATGAAGTGATGAAAGAAGATTTCAATATCAAAAGAGTGGAAAAGCTATTCTCTCAGGATGCTGGTATCGTCTTCAAATTGCTGCGATACATAAACTCTGGGTCATTCAAAAATTCGACGCCTATCGTGAGTGTGAGAAGCGCTATCAATTATCTCGGCATGGATAACATGCGAAGATTTATATCTTTGCTAGTGACAGGTTCACTCAATCCAAATAAACCAGTTGAGTTAATTCAGCAATCAATGGTGCGAGCTAAGTTTTGCGAAAATCTAGCTGATAAAATGAGGTCGTCAAAAGATCCAGCGTTTTTTGTAGGTCTGCTATCTAAACTAGATGCCATCCTTGATCAACCTATGGCTCGTATTCTTAATGAATTGAACGTGGCCAAGGAAATTGAAGAAGCACTAATAGGCGAAGAAAACAGCATTAGTGACGAAGGGTTACATCTCAAGAAAACATTAAATGCAGTAATCAGCCATGAGAAAGGTGCTTGGAGGGCAACTCAAATAGCGTGTGCAAAAATCAGAGTAAACTACGATGATATGCCTGATATGTACAAAAACTCTATGGAATGGGTGAGTGAATTCATTAGCTACAATTATCAAGATGATAAATCTAAGTCTGAAAAGGCAGTTGCCTAAAATGATGTGATAAAATTCGATCATAGCGCTTAAAAGGAATTTAGTTATGATCGAACGCAGCAACCCATTAGCTGAAGAGCTACCGTCACCTTATGACGTTGAGATGAGAGGGAATAAATACGTCCTTCACACTCTTACATCCCCTTTCACATCCGCAAACCAAATGAGTGAATACTTCTTAAACGAAGTAGATGCACTTATCTCTAATGAAACGTTTTCGCGTGGAATGGATGTCCAAAAAGTTGAAGTCAGTAAAGAAGATTTCGAACGTAAAATGGATGATGGCCAGATTTTCGATTCAGCGACACATGCTGTTGTTTACGCTCAAATCTCAGCAATTAAAAACAACCCAGTACGCGTCAATAACGACATCGAAGAGCACATCAAGAAATTCTTCAAAAAAGAAATTGAAGAAAACCCAGGTGTCGCCAACACAATAGAACACATGTTCGAGTTCAATATTCCCACAGCTGAAGTCGCTAGGATCATTGTTAACATGACACCTTCACTAGCTCAAAAAGTCATTGATCAGCGTGAAATTAAGTCAATGAACATTGAACACATGAAGCCGAACAACATTATTGATCGCGCAGCACATTACATTAATGGCGATGCCGTGATTAAAGACATCCAAAACAAAGCGCCAGAACATAAGACTGGAATGATCTTGCATGAGCTTATAATCGACGGTGAATCATATACAGCTGAGTTATTTATTGACCATGATGAAATGTTCATAGGTACGCCTGATAATGGCGACATTGGTATGTCAATTGAAGCTATCGCAGTATACGGTTACACAGACCCTAAAAAAACGGATTCACCGGCATTTTTCATCGCTGGAAATGATGCACGATCTTTAACAGATAACATTTTCAAAGAAAATCGCGGATTAGAGAACGAGGCCATGCAACAATGCGTAAACACCTCTCCTCAACTTCACGACATCTTTGAACGATATAAAGCCGCTCACCCAGAAGCTGAAATATCACCACCTCAATACAAACGTTAAGGAGAACGTTATGCCTACACAATTAACACCAGAGCAAGATAAAGAAGCTCGTATTTTTTTAGCTCGTAGAGCAGGAGAGCGCGTTATAACATCCGATGACGATGGGGTTGGTGTACGACGTGCCCACGAAATGATAAATCTGAGCGAGATGTCTGATCGCAAGTTCCTTGAATTCCTGCAATGCAGAGACACATTGAACAACTCACTCAGTCTGATGGACAAAGACGAGTACATGGAAATTCCTGCATCGGCTAGACAGTACGCAGATAATTTAGCGTTTGAAAAAGTGATTGAAGACAACATCCTCAATCACAAAGAAGACCTAGACGAATGGCCTGATCTAACCGCTCAGTTTGTTTCAAATGAAATCGTCAAAGGGCTAAAAACCGAAGGGTTCACAGCTAAAAGTGGCGACGGAGAAAGTGTGACTGTTGGTAAAATAAGATCTGAAATGACCGGTATCCTTAGAGATCACAACCGAACTGACACCCTTGAAGAGTCCATTGATAAGATCAAGCAGTCTTTCAGCGAACTGGGATTATCTTTCATCAAGCCTGAAAACCATCAAGCGCCGGTAGTTGAACCAGAACCAGAGCCTGAACCTGAAATACAGGTGAAGCCTGAAGTTGCGCCCCCTATCAAACAGGAAGTGCCCACGCCTGAACAGAAAGATGATCTGACGTTTGTTGCCGTACCAAACAACAGAGTCAACAATGTGATTATCAACACTATCGTTTCGACATCACTTCGCGCCACAGAAGATATGCCTTTAAATGAACGCTCTGAGCATTTGGCCACAGCGTTGGCTGAGATAGACGTTTATTATACAGCAGATCTGGCTATTATAGGCAATATGCCTAAGGATGAGTTGATAGAAGAATCAGCCGCTAACATTTTTACTCCATTAGAAGAAGTTGAATTCAACTCTTCGCTTGATGATAATGACCCAACATTTAGAAAAATGGCAGTAAAACTAGCAGCAGCAATGAGAGATGAGCAGATTATGCCTGCTATCGATAAAACGTCACCTAAGGCCAATAGCCTTGACTTGACTTTTGATTTACCCAAGCAAGCAAAAAAAGCAGAGGTAGAATCACCGACTCAAATCACTCACATGCCACGTCAGCGGTATTAAAATTAGCACAACAAAAAAGCGCCTCAGGCGCTTTTTTTGTATTTAAAACTAACAATCCGATATTAGAATTGCATTTTTCTCTGTTGGCCTGGTTCAACATTTTCTCTTTTTGGTTTCACCTCAATTGGCGTGGTTGGCAATTTCAACTCCGTATCGAGTTTATCTTTAGCAAATTTAACCGCATATTCTGAAGCTTCATCACTATAGCTAAAAAGCGCCTCAAACGCTTCTTGAGGGGTTTTTCCGGTAATGCTACTTACGACATCATCGATAAGCTCAGGCGTCACTCTGTGAACCTCGCGCCCATTCCAGCTACATATTGGCGACCGCTCTAAGTCAAACAAGTCTTCATATCCTCTAATCAGCTCGTTTGCCTCATCAAAAGACAAAGTTTTATCAACTGCCGGAGCATTTGATTGAACAAGCGCATTTATCTCAACAGCTTTGCTTTTCATTAAATCATTAAGATTTTGATCGCTTTTCACCTTGATTTCCATATCAGCACCTTTTACATGCTCATCAAAATAAGGGCTTAAATGACCGTCTTCGTGGGATATATGAACATGCGTAACCGTCGCTCCGGCTTTTCTTAGCACAGAGGGCATGTCAGGATACCCGCCAATTGACAATCCAGTTTCAGCTTTTGTCTCCGGAACCTTTTCAAGCTCATTAATGATGGCATTTAGGCTGTCGTATACAGCTCCCTTCTGGGCTGTTATTGGCGGAACCAGAAGAAGCTCTGGCTCCCCATTTTCTATATACGTAGTCAACATATCTATTGAAATCGAATTAAATTCAACTGGTGCATCTGAAGACATGAATAGAACCTTCTTATCCTGTGATTTGATTACCAAATTTTGTTCGTCTGGAACTTGCATACCCCTTGCGAGAATTTCCACATTTTCAGGTGCCAATGCGTTTGTTCCCTTTACGGATGGGACAAAAACGCTTGCACCATTTCCCCCACTAACAACCAGCCTGTCGTAACCTTTATCAGCAAGGTTTTCTAGGATACTGGTCATCATATAAGAATCACGACCAAGCGCTTCAAACTCTGAACTGGTAATCCCAAGTGTTTTTTGCGAGGTATGCTTCACATCCATAACTTTCACATTCTGGTCATAGTCTGATGCGTCAAAATCCCCGACATTGCTTTGGGCGATAACGGGCAATTCAACAAAAATATCTTTTACGGTAGGATTCTCCAGCCTATGATCTATCGCAAAAGCGTTAATACTGGCATCTTGAACAACTCTACCTATTACGGTATCAGGCATATTCCTTAGTGATTGACGCTCATCGAAAGCAGCCTTCAACCTATCAATCACTTCGTCGCTCCCCGTTTGCACTTGTTTCAGCAAGTGAACCGATCCCACAAGAGAAAGTTCTTCAACATAAAGAGCCTTAAGCTCTTCAAAAGTCGTATCTTCATTAATACTTGCACTAAAATCTGAATCAAATCTCGCTCTACCTTCTTTCCAGCTTCGGGAAACATTCACCTTGTAATCTAGTTCGCGAGGGTTGAACCCAAAATTAAATATCGACTGATCCAAGCTTACTTTAGGTTTATCCGCAGGCTTTATCTTCGCTGAAAAATCTGGGATTGGTGTAGACTCGTTCGCCGTTTCAAAGTCAGCGCATCGCGACAAGTTTGTGTAATGGGTTCCCTGCCACTCATTATGTGACTTTATCGTTCCAGTTAACAGGTAGGTTTCTCCAACTTTTACATCATTGTTATAACCCGACGATTTCCACGAGAACCTTCGTCCGCTAGAATCAATCATCATAACTTTCGTGCTAGGAAATCTATCATAGGGATCGGGTTCTTTCATGTTAACTACAGTAAGCTTTAGTCGCCCACGTTGCTTTTCTTGTCCAAACGGTTCGTTAACCACTTCACCCTTCACCATCCTTTTACCAATTTCTTTGTTAAAGGAATTTGGTAGCGAAGCTACCATCGCGGCGTACTTCACTGAATCTCCGGTAATCCCAACATACCCCGTACCAAGCACCACTTGCATGTTTTTTATAAAGCTTGACTTACTATCTTTTGAATCGAGTGACATAATCCAATCAATCACTTTGTCAGCCTTTTCCAATGAGGGATGACTCTGCTCAGCATTATGTGCTTTAAGCACACCTATTTCATCACCAAAGTAGTCCATATTAGGCGTTCGATTTAGCACTCTAATAACATGCTGCCAAGTAGGGTATTCGGTTTTTGAAGGTCTAAATCCGTTGTTATCAATATCTTCAATCGCTACCGCCAACAAAAGTCTTGATTCAACTGAGTTGTTGTAGCTTCCGCGAGAAAACTCGTTTTCCATATCATCTAAAAATGCCACATCATAAACTATAGCGTTTATATCAAATGCCGCCATCAACTGCGGGAGCGTTTTGGTGCCTACATAATCATCGACGCAGGTTGAACCTACCTGAAGCACTTTATTGCTTTTTGTGTTTTTAACCACAAAGGTTTCATTTCTGTCTCTACTCAAACCACAATGGTCGCAACCTGACGAGCAGGAATGAAAATCAATCCCTGTGTTTTCGAGTTCTGATTCGAATTCTGCACCAGGGGTCAATACGACATTTTGTGTATCACTGACAGTATGGTCTATTTTTGCGAGGAATTGATAGTCAGAAAATCGGGGAAACTCTCCTGACACAATTATCTTAGTCTTGTTGACGGGGAAGTCTTTTTTTACCAGCGTCCCATCCTCATAGACATTCACCTTATCAATCATCGTGTCATCAGTGACTGATAATTGTGGGCTAGGCAAATTATGCCGCATTGCCTTTCTTTGAAGCTTATCTATAACCGCTCTTACATTAGGCAAGTTATCGGTGGCCACCCAATGTTCACGGCTAATATTATTATCTATTGCAGGCATCATTTTTCTCCCTATATTGTAATAGTGTTATCACAAACGGGAGTTATTAACCGCTGGACGCCGTTAATATTTTTTCAAATACTCTTTAATTTCTGCTGTAGGAGTGAATGACAAGCAATTCTCGCTTTTCGTTTTTCGCAATGAAAAAGAGCCTAAGCTTTTCAATGTAAAACGTTCTACATATCCTTTCATCACAGACGTTATCATGCGGATAAATGTGTTCACCAATACTTCAGCGGCATCGCTATCTCCGATTTTGCTGCCAAGATCCGTTTTTAGCTTTTTTGTCGTAATTTTACTTTCTTGCTGAATTCCCTTCGCCGAACTTCTAACGGTCTTTATCATCGAGCAAGAGCGCCTTTCACTCACAATAAATTGCTCTCCGGTCTTAGGGTTAAAGCCAACCCTTGAGTTCTTTTTACGAACAACGATGGCACCACAACCCTGAAACCTAATGACGCAGCCCTTTTTAATATACTCGTTCACCAGTTCAATAAAGCTATCGCAGTAAGTGTTTGATGTGTCATCATCACAGTTGATTTCATTAGTCTTAAGCGACAACTTGTAAGCGGACAAAAAATCTTTTTTAGTTAACACGCCAATCTTCCTTGATTTATTTTTGGTTTATCATTTTGATAATGCAGCAGTGACAATCCTTTTCACATGCAGTACAATTAAACCTATTGTGAATAAGATAGTAACCCACAAGAATAAATGTGCAACATCACCACGTATCACCCGAGCGTTTTATAAACAAATGCCCTGAATAGGTTGAACTGATAGGAAAGGAAGAAATACGAACTGTGCTCCAAACCCCCTGTAAGTTTTATCACAGCCAACGCTCGCTTAAGCGCAATGGGTAAACCAATAATAAAATGGTAAAGACAAAAAAGGCGCTAATTAATAGCGCCTTTTTAATAAATCTCACTAATTTAATTCAATCTAATAAGATCAACGCGACCATTGAGGTCATTGTATGTAAGTTGCATGTCCACACCAACATCGCTCATCAAATACCGGCAAACATCTGCATTATCATCATATGATGACAAAACATCCGGCTGCACCGAAAATGGTGCAAATTGCCCTGTGCCAGCCAACAAATTTGTATTGATTAGCCCATTCCACAAGTTAGCACAATCAACATCCGAGCTTAATGAAACGGTTTCGCCATCAGATGAAACTGGGAAGCCATTGCTGTTTGAGCCTACGAAGATTGTAGTACCTTCTCTATCAGTGGTTTCGAAGAGTACGGGTACTTCACCATTACCATGCTTAACGAGATATTCTGCCTTCGCCAAGTGTACGCCACCACGAAATGCACCAGTCACACCTTCACTTGTTGAAATAAATGCTTCCTCTGCAACATCTAAGTATCGCGGGATTGCTGTTACTGACAAAATACCAATAATAACAATCACAACAACAAGTTCGATTAATGTAAAACCAGATTGTGCTTTGCCATAATTCTGCATACCTTAATTCCCTTTTTAAACTTTTAGCTTCCTCATGAAGCAAGCGCATAATTATCATAATGCTCACCAATTCATCATTCTTAAATTCAAGGATTTAATAATATTATATATATTTTACTTGATTTATTTATCTGTATGACTTTTAATAACTACACCAAAACTGGTTACCATCAAGAGAGAGTAATATGAACAAGTCAGAACTTATTGAAAAAATCGCAGCTAATGCTGACATCAGCAAAAAAGCAGCAGGCGACGCTCTGGGAGCTTTAACTGAAGCTGTTGGTGAAGCGCTAGGGAAAGGTGAAAGTGTTGCACTGCTAGGCTTTGGTACATTCTCCGTGCGTGAGCGTGCAGAACGAGAGGGTCGAAACCCTTCAACGGGCGTCAAAATACAAATTGCCGCTTCAAAATCAGCCGCATTCAAACAAGGTAAGCAGCTCAAAGAACGCCTAAACTGACTTTGAGCTTATCATTATAAAAACACTGCCTAATGGCGGTGTTTTTTTATAAGGAATAAAATGAAGCGGATATAGGATTTATGCGCTGTTCGTGTCATAATATCGATAACGGACTTATAAAAAAACAAAGGATTTGTTATGTCTACAGACACCCCACTATTCAATCGGTATGAAACCGCTATACTTAAGCTCGTGCTGAGCAAAAAAGAAATATCGCCAAGATCGGCATTGCACAATATTTCCATTATTGAAAGCATGGCTCTAGTACAAAACACTATAAATAATCTTGAACGTCGCGGCTACATATCCATGCAGCAAGGTGGCATGTACTCGATGACCAGTCGATTTAGCGAAATGCATAAAAAAGCACTCAACACACCAACCAACATCCCCAGTGCATTTGATAAACCTGCCATTAAAAATGCTAAAACAGGCAGTAGTAATGTTAATAGTTCATCTGCTCGTGAGAAAACAAATACGGTGATTGCAGCACAAAGGGCGGCAACTGAAGCCAAGAAGAAGGCCGATGCTAAAGCCAAAGCGGATGCGGCAGCTAAAGCCAAAGCGGATGCGGAAGCTAAAGCCAAAGCGGATGCGGCAGCTAAAGCCAAAGCGGATGCGGAAGCTAAAG
>OJAZ01000037.1_pt1 | contig 79102 bp, 77 predicted proteins | sample 1589851 | NCBI WGS metagenome assembly OJAZ01 (sample SAMN05416792, study PRJEB24817) | seawater metagenome | isolation source: Sea water | place: Canada:Atlantic | collected 2013-07 | reverse complement strand
GAGATTCGCCTTAGTCTCGTGGGCTCGGAGATGTGTATAAGAGACAGATTTTAGATATTTTTGCCCAGCGTGCGCGTACCCATGAAGGTAAATTGCAAGTTGAGTTAGCCCAGTTACGGCATATTTCAACACGATTAATTCGTGGTTGGACTCACTTAGAGCGCCAAAAAGGCGGGATAGGTTTACGTGGACCAGGTGAAACCCAACTAGAAAGTGATCGTCGTTTGTTACGAGCGCGGATCAAGACGATATTAAAGCGTCTAGAAAAAGTACAAAAGCAACGAGAGCAAGGCCGCCGTTCACGCAAGCGCAATGAAATTCCCACTATTTCGCTAGTGGGTTATACCAATGCCGGTAAATCAACGTTATTTAATACGATTACTAATGCCAATGTGTATGCTGCGGATCAACTGTTTGCGACACTCGATCCAACATTACGTAAAATCGAGTTGGCAGACGTAGGTACTGCTATTTTAGCTGATACAGTCGGGTTTATCCGACATTTACCTCATGACCTTATTGCTGCATTTAAAGCAACCTTACAGGAAACGCAAGAGGCTGATTTATTAGTGCACGTGGTTGATTATGCCGATGATCAATACAGCGAGAATATGGCTCAGGTTAATGATGTTTTAACTGAGATCGATGCCGATGAAATACCTCAATTAATTATTTGTAACAAAATAGATCGTCTTGAAGGTGTCACACCCCGAATCGACTATGATGAAGAAGGACGCCCACTGCGTGTATGGATCTCTGCACAGGAAGGGTTAGGGGTTGATTTATTACAAAAAGCCCTTACTGAATGTTTAGTACAAACAATGAAAATTCAAACCTTGAATATCCCGCCAAGTGACGGCAGAATAAGAGGTGTATTGTATGACTATCATTGTATTACGCAGGAACATTACGACGAAGAAGGCAACTGGATCGTCTCCATACGCTTACCTTTAACCGTGTGGAATCAGCTTGATAAGCGCTATGACGGTGCATTTTCGCAGTGCGATATGCCAAATGATGAATAAAAAATAACAGATAAAAAAGACTTTTTACGCTTTTATATCGTATATATAATGAATTTATAATTTTAACGGAGTGTAGACATGGCTTGGAATGAGCCCGGTGGTAATAATAACGACCCGTGGAAAAACAAAGGCGGCCGCGACCAAGGTCCCCCTGACTTAGATGATGTATTCAAAAACTTATTTGGTAAATTTTCTAAATCTGGTGGCGGCAATGGCAGCGGTGGTTCATCTTCTAATTTAGGAGGCATTGGCTTATCTTTGATTATCGGTATTATGGTAATTGTATGGGTGATCAGTGGTTTCTATACTATCCGTGAAGCTGAGCGTGGTGTGGTTTTACGTTTTGGTGAGTATAGCAAGCTTGTCGACCCCGGTTTACAATGGAAGCCAACGTTTATTGACCAAGTAACACCCATTGACGTGCAGTCTATCCGTGATCAATCTTCTGCTGGCTCTATGCTAACTCAAGATGAAAACGTAGTTCGCGTACAAATGGAAATGCAATATCGTGTTGTTGATCCTAAGAAATTTATTTTCTCGGTTGTCAATCCTGAGCAAAGCTTATCGCAAGCTTTGGATAGTGCAATCCGTTATGTTGTAGGTCATTCACAGATGGATGATATCCTAACCTCTGGTCGTGAAGTTGCGCGTCAGCGAGTATGGGAAGAATTGCAGGATATCATCGGACCATACGATATGGGCGTATCCATTATCGATATGAACTTCAAGGACGCACGTCCACCAGAAGAAGTAAAAGATGCATTTGATGATGCGATTTCGGCACAAGAAGATGAAATTCGTTTCATCCGTGAAGCTGAAGCCTATGCGCGTGAAATAGAACCGCGTGCGCGTGGTCAAGTCAACCGCATGAATGAAGAATCTACAGCATATAAACAACGCGTTACCTTAGAAGCACAAGGTGAAGTGTCACGTTTTGAAGAACTACTTCCACAGTACGAAGCTGCCCCTGAAGTGACTCGTCAACGTATCTATCTAGAGACGATGGAAGAGTTATTCAGTAACACCAGTAAGATTATGGTTGATAATCAAAACGGCGGCGGTAGCATGATGTATTTACCATTAGATAAAATAATGGATCGCCAAAATACTAATTCGAATATGTCGTTGCCTACGAATACAACGCAGAATGCTTTAGACGGATTAAGAAATGCTGCTACCCCTGATGCCAATGGTAATTCACGACCAACGAGTAATATCCGTGGCACTAATTCAAGAACTGGGAGATAAGTGATGAAAAATATAATTATAGCTATCATTGTTATCTTAGGTGTTTTAGCGTCAGGTTCATTGTTTGTTGTAAAAGAAGGCACTCGTGCTATTGTCATCCAATTTGGTAAAGTCCAAAAGGATAGCGGTACCGAAATCACTAAAGTATTTGCCCCAGGTTTATATTTTAAAGTGCCTTTTATTGATACCGTGCGTCACTTAGATGCACGTGTACAAACGTTAGATGATGCACCTGATCGTTTTGTTACTTCTGAGAAAAAAGATTTAATTGTTGATTCATATGTTAAATGGCGGATTGATGACTTTGAGCGTTACTATCTATCTACGGGTGGTAATCGTTTACAAGCTGAAGCGCTTTTGAAGCAAAAAGTTAACAATGGTCTTCGTTCTGAGTTTGGTACTCGTACCATTCCACAAATTGTCTCTGGTGAACGTTCAGAATTAATGAACGAAGCAATGGAGCAAGCCTCTGAAAGTTCTGATGAACTAGGTATTGAGATTGTAGATGTACGTGTGAAGCAAATTAATTTGCCACTTGAAGTATCTAACTCAATCTTCCAACGGATGCGTGCTGAACGTGCTGCTGTTGCTCGTGAACATCGCTCAGAAGGTCAAGAACAAGCTGACATGATTCGTGCAGGTATGGATGCTCGTGTGACTATTATGCTTGCTGATGCGGAGCGTAAAGCCCGTCAGTTACGCGGTCAAGGTGATGCAGAAGCCGCATCTATCTATGCGAACACCTACTCCAAAAATCCAGAGTTTTACAGCTTCTTGCGTTCGATGGATGCATACCGTAGCAGCTTTAACTCCAAACAGGATATATTGATTGTTGACCCAAGCTCTGATTTCTTCAATTACTTGAATAATCAAGATGGGATTAAAAAATAACGTTTAGTTATCTAATAGCAAGTCAGTAACCCTTTCCAAACCCCTTTAATGAGTGATTATTAAAGGGGTTTGTGCTATTGTTTTACCTAAAATAATAAGAGGAATAAAAGCATTATGGCTGAAAATTCACATTCAACGACATCGAATCCATCTCCTTCACAACCACCGCAATCAGGTTGGTTTGCCCGTTTTCTTAATGGTGTAGAGTTTTTAGGAAATTTACTCCCTCATCCAGTTACGCTTTTCGCTATTTTATCTATTTTCATTGTATTGTTGAGCGGTCTGCTAGGCATGTTCGATATTGCGGTTGTTGACCCACGCCCTGAAGGTGCCAAAGGTCGTGAAGCCGATGGCATGATTGAAGTTATCTCACTCATGAGTGCGGAAGGGCTACAAAAGATTGTCACAGGATTAGTCACTAATTTCACCGGGTTTGCGCCTTTAGGCACTGTACTTGTTGCCTTGCTAGGTGTCTCTGTTGCTGAACATAGTGGCTTGTTGTCGACTATTTTACGTTCATTAGTGCTTAATGCTCCGCGACAAATGGTTACGTTCATTATCGTTTTTGCAGGTATCATTTCCAATACGGCTTCTGAGTTAGGTTATGTGGTGTTAATTCCACTTGCTGCCATGATATTTCATTCATTGGGACGCCATCCGTTAGCTGGATTAGCGGCAGCGTTTGCTGGCGTATCAGCTGGGTATTCAGCTAATTTGTTGTTAGGTACGATTGATCCGTTATTAGCTGGTATAACGACACCAGCGGCACAAATGATTGATCCAGATTACATCGTAGGCCCTGAAGCCAATTATTATTTGATGTTTGTCAGTACCTTTGTTGTTGCTGCAATGGGCTATGCGGTCACCGAATACATAGTTGAACCTCGCTTAGGCAAATACAATCCGTCTGATGCGCCAGAAACGTTAGATCAACCTACATTAGCAGCACCGACACCCAAAGAACGCCATGCAATGAAAATGGCAGGTTGGTCATTTTTACTATTAGCGGGAATATTAGCCCTGACGATCGTGCCAGAGTGGGGCATTTTACGACACCCTGAGACAAACGCTGTCACTGGCTCGCCATTTTTAAAAGGCATCGTTGCCTTTATCTTTATTACCTTTGCAATCCCCGGTTTTGTTTATGGTAAGTATGCTGGCACTATGCATAATGACCGTGATGTCATTGATGCAATGGCGAAAAGTATGAGTACCATGGGACTGTATATTACACTCGTATTTTTTGCTGCGCAGTTTGTAGCATTTTTTAAATGGACTAATTTAGGCACTGTGCTTGCAGTAAAAGGCGCGGCTGCCATCCAAGCTGTTGGCTTTGATGGTCCTGAAATCTTTATTTTGTTTATTCTGATGTGTGGAGTAGTGAACTTGTCGTTAGGCAGTGCGTCGGCGCAGTGGGCTGTGACCGCACCCATATTTGTGCCTATGTTAATGCTAGTAGGCTATTCACCAGAGGTGATCCAAGCAGCCTACCGTATTGGTGATTCTGTAACAAATGTCATTTCGCCAATGATGAGTTACTTTGGCTTGATCCTTGCGATGGCGGTGAAATATAAAAAAGATACCGGAATGGGTACGATGATCGCGATGATGTTGCCATATTCAATGGTGTTTATATTGGGCTGGACGTTGTTATTTTATGTATGGGTATTTGCACTAGGGTTGCCAGTTGGTTTTGGTTCGCCGACATATTATGCGCCATAAGGCACGCATTATACCCGAGATAGCACAAATAAAACTAAGCCAAAATACGTTATATTACGTACATGGTAGATAGAATTTAATCATATAAAGTTGTGGGATAATTAATTTATGAAGTACACATCCAATTTGGTGTTTACCCATTCACAAACAGATAAAATAGGCATATTGGTCAGTAATTTAGGCACGCCTGAAGCACCAACTAAGCAAGCGCTCAAGCCGTATTTAAAGCAATTTTTATCGGATCCGCGTGTTGTTGAAGTACCCAAATTAATTTGGTGGTGCATCCTTAACTTGATTATCCTACAAATTCGTCCTAAGCGTTCCGCTGCTGCGTACGCAACGGTGTGGACCGAAGATGGCTCACCGTTACTAACGCACACCAAAAATCAAGCAATGGCGTTACAAGCTAAGTTTGATGCGCATAGTCCGGGTAAATACATTGTTGGCTATGCAATGCGCTATGGTCAGCCAAGCGTTGAAAACGCCATGAATCAATTGTTAGAGCAAGGCGCAAGAAAGGTCGTTGTATTACCTTTGTATCCGCAATATTGTGCTTCTACTAGTGGGTCAACATTTGATGCATTGGCGAATGATTTTACTAAGCGTCGTTGGTTACCTGATTTACGCTTTATTTCCCATTATCACGATGATGCCCGTTATATTGGCTGTTTGGCTGATAGTATTAAAGCTCATTGGGCTAAGCATGGTCGTACCGATAAGTTGATTTTTTCATATCATGGGATCCCTAAACGTTATCTATTAAACGGCGACCCTTATCACTGTGAATGCTACAAAACGACACGTTTGGTTGCCGAAGCACTAGGGCTTCAAGCTGATGAATATATGACAACCTTTCAGTCACGTTTCGGTCGTGAGGAATGGCTCACTCCCTATACGGACGAAACATTAAAAGCCTTACCTGAACAAGGTGTGCATTCGTTGCAGGTTATCTGTCCGGGCTTTAGCTCAGATTGTCTCGAAACGATAGAAGAAATAGGTGAAGAAAATCGTGAATATTTCATGGAAAGTGGGGGTAAAGAGTACCAATACATTCCCTGTCTTAACTCTGATGATGCACACATTGAGATGCTATTTAATTTGCTTCAAGATAATCTATACGGCTGGAATGTGGAACAAGATATGTCAGTTCGCACTGCTGAGGCAGCAAAATTAAATGCCCCAGTTTAAGCCCTAATTTTAAGCGCTAAGTATAAGCATTAAAAGGAATAGGAATGCAAGCACCCAAGGAACTCAAGCAAGCCCAAGATATCGCTAATTTACTTGATATGGCAGTTAAGATCCCATTTATTGGGGTCAGAGTCGGATTAGATTTTTTGGTCGGTCTCATTCCTATTTTAGGCGATACCATTATGCTGTTAGCGAGTTTACGGATTATCCATTTGGCGGATAAAATAAATGTGCCTGCTGATATTAGAAAGTTAATGCTGCGCAATGCACTGTTAGATTATGGGCTTGGTTTTATTCCTATTGTTGGGGATATTGTGGATGTGTTTTTTAAAGCAAACATTAAAAATGTGCGGTTGATGGAACGTTGGTGGATCACTGAAAATAAGGGTGCAGTAGATGCCCACACCCAAGCGTTATTAGCTGATTGGCAAGCGCATTAATTAGTCTGATAGCTATGGGCTTTCAGTCTATCTAAGGTGATCACCGATAAAGCGGCTTCTGATGTGGCTTCCAAAATCACAGGTGGCGCAACACCTGCCTGATCAGCTTGTGCCCATCGCATTGCACACAAACACCATTTATCGCCAGCAACCAAGCCTTTAAACTGATAAGCAGGGTTTGGGGTGATTAGGTCGTTGCCTATTCGTTGCTGCATCAATAAAAATTCATCCGTCATAATCGCACATACAGAATGATTACCTCTGTCAGAGGAAATGACGCTACACAACCCATCTCTTTGAAATCCTGTACCTGCGCAGCATGGCACTAACGGTTCACCTAACACATTTAACTCTGGCATACATGCTCCTTTAAACTTAATAGAATTTAACATATCAATCTATATAGCCCATTATTACGTATAAGGTTCAATCGACCAACCACATCAATATATTCACAGAGAATTTAATGTTAGATAAAAGTCAGTTAAACGGCACGATCAGTCCGACCCTCAACCCACAAGAAATCGCCAAGTTTGATAGTTTAGCAGAACAATGGTGGGATCCGATTGGTAAATATGGTCAAGCTATCGCTTTTAATCATGCCAGATTAGCATACTTTACGACTCATATAGGTGCGCACTTTGAAATCGATTTACGCTTCAAGCCGCAACCTAATGCCAATTTATGGCAGCTATACGACTTAGGCACCCCATTCCAAGGCTTATCTGTACTTGATGTTGGCTGTGGCGGAGGATTAGTGTCTGAGCCCTTAGCTCGCCTTGGCGCACAAGTTACCGGCATTGACGCATCTGCCATGAGTATTAATGTTGCCAAGCGTCACGCCACAAACACAGGCACGGAGGTTGATTATCAACATAAGTTAGCAGAAGAGGTGGTGGCATCCGGCCAGCAATTCGATGTGGTGATAAATGCTGAAGTGGTTGAGCATGTAGCAGACCAAGCTGAGTTAATCGCCCAATGTGCTAAGTTAGTTAAACCGGGTGGGATGCTTATTTTAGCGACGTTAAACCGAACTTTGACGGCGTATGTGTTTGCGATTGTTGGGGCTGAATATGTGCTAAGGTATTTACCGGTTGGAACTCATAGTTGGCGTAAATTTGTCAAACCCAGTGAATTGTTGACTTGGACCCAAGCTGCTAATTGTCATTTAACTCACGAAACCGGTATGAAGTTTAATGTACTGAGTAAACAATGGCGCTATTGTGATAGTATGGCAATTAATTATGTACAGTGTTTTACCAAGAGACTGTAACAAAGGACTGTCAAATGAAAATATATGATACTAAAACCGCCCCGACACCAAGACGCGTTAGGATGTTTCTAGCGGAAAAAGGCATTGAAGTCGACTATGTACAAATTGATATTGTCGGTGGCGAAAACCTTTCTGCTGAAATGAAAGCTAAAAACCCACTAGGTAAAGTCCCTATTTTAGAATTAGATGACGGTACCTGTATTAGTGAGGCAAATGCGATTTGTCAGTATTTTGAAGCATTACAGCTAGAACCTGCGTTATATGGTCACGATCCTTTAAGTAAAGGGATCATTGCCCAGTGGCAACAACGCGCTGAGTTATATTTATTTATGCAGGTTGGGATGTGTTTTCAACATTCGACCGGGTATTTCAAAGACCGCATGAACCCGATACCTGAGTTTGGCAAAGAAGCGGGTTTAAATGCACAAAAATTTATGCATCTGCTTGACCAACATTTAGCAGAAAACCATTATCTAGCGGGTGAACAATTCAGTGTTGCTGACATTACTACATTTACTGCGATTGATTTTGCCCGTGTGGTGAAGATTAGGATCTTACCTGAACAAGTCAATCTAAAGCGTTGGTATGATGAAATAAAGCAACGGCCTAGCGCTCAGACCGATTAACTTCATATATCGACTTAGGTAACGCACCACCGGGTACATTATTGCTTGTTATTAGTCACGCCAGCGTTTGGTGATATCGTCGTAGGCATCAATACGACGGTCTCGAAAATATGGCCATATACGCTTAATATCTTCAGTACGTTGCAAATCAAGATCGACGATTAAATTTTCTTGTTGATCAGTAGAAGCTTGGGCGAGTAACTCTCCTTGTGGGCCTGCAACAAAGCTTGTCCCCCAAAATTCAATTCCTTCTTCACCGTTTGGTGATAATTCAAATCCAGTGCGATTAGCTACCACCACAGGGACTGAATTAGCAACAGCATGACTGCGTTGAATGATTTGCCATGCATCACGTTGACGCGCTTGTTCTGCTGGTGTGTCATTTCGATCCCAACCAATTGCCGTTGGGTAAAATAAAATCTCCGCACCTGCCATTGCCATTAACCGAGCAGCTTCTGGATACCATTGATCCCAACAGACTAAGACCCCCAGTTTACCGATAGACGTATCGATTGGCGTAAAGCCAAGATCACCTGGCGTAAAATAAAACTTTTCATAAAAACCGGGATCATCCGGGATATGCATTTTGCGATAGATCCCTACAATATCGGCGCTACAATCGTATACGACAGCGGTGTTGTGATACAAACCGGTAGCACGTTTTTCAAACATAGAAGTGATCAATACAATATTTAATTCAGCGGCTAATGTTCCAAAAAACGTATGCCCTTCACCCTCAATCGGCTCGGCTAAATCAAACACGTCCACATCTTCGGTTTGACAAAAATACAAGGTGCTGTGCAGCTCTTGGAGTAACACGCAGCGACATCCCTCTTGCGCTAACTGGCGAATTTGGGTGGCACTGTCTTGCCAATTAGTGTACTTATCATTCCCTGAAATAGCTTGTTGGACAACGCCAACTCTGACTTTTGGTTTAGCTAGTTTAGTTGATTTAGATGATTGCATAGTTCGCCCTCAATGCTGCCGATGGTGTTATGTGAACACTTACTGGCATGTGGTTTTTTTAAAATAAGTTATAGTGCTACTACCGTGACTTGTTCTAACGCCTGTGCAATCCAGTGCGGCTGAATAACGCCTTGTGGCACTTGCATGGTAATACAATGTAATGAGCCATATTGTCGGATTAACGTCGCACAATTCACTGGAATAATCTGATGATGCGGATAAGCTCTGGCTAGCACTGCCATAGCGTCTTTATCTTCAGGCACACCATAGACAGGTGCCAATATGAGGTCATTAAAAATCAAAAAGTTGGCATAGGATGCGGGTAAGCGTTCGGCACCTGTACCGACATTATCAAGATCGTCAATGCCATCCATAATATGCGGCAACGGTAGGGCGAAAAGCGTATGGTCAGGGAACGCACAGTGTAACTCCTGCGCCATCGCATCAAGTCCAGAAAAATGAGAGTCATCTGGGCGATTGTTTGCTCCCTGATACACGATCCCTTGATGCAACGTAAAACGCGCTAGAGTATCAATATGACCGTCGGTGTCATCGTTTTCTAAATGACCGTGGTGCAAAATTGTCACTTGCTGAGCGCCTAAATGCTCACTAAATAACGCATGATAGTCTTGCTCAGTGAGCTGGGGGTTACGTTTAGGATGCAATAAACATTGTGCAGTGGAAAGTAAGTGACCGTCGCCATCAATTTCTAGTGCACCGCCTTCGACAATTTCAGGAAAGCTGATCAATGGCTGTGACAACAATGGAGCTAAATAACGACGATTGACTTGTGTATCGAGATCCGCCGCATATTTATCTGCCCAGCCATTAAATTCAAATTCAATCGGCTGTACTTGCCCGTCATGTTCGACAGTCAAAAATCCATAATCACGAACCCAAGTATCATTGAATTGTGCTGGGACAATTAATACCCCAGTAAAATCTGCAAGTTGCAGTTGTACATCAACAATGTCTTGTTCTGCAACTAACAACACAACCACGCCTGTGGATTGGGTAATATGGGTGATAATGTTAAGATACACAGAACGGGTGTCTTGTAGCCAAGGCGCCCAATCGGTTTGTTGATGTGGCCAAGCTAAAATCACGGCTTCTTGGGTTACCCACTCAGGCAATAGTTGATAAGTCATAATTGATAGCTCATAGTGTTAATTCTTAATTTATCGGATTGCTTATTTTAAATGTCTGCCGCCGTCTAAATGCATAGTTTGTCCCGTAACAAAGTCACAATCGAACAAATAATTCATCGCTTTAACCGCTTCTTGTGGGCCTGGACAAATTTGTAATAACGATTTTTGTAATGATTTAGCTTTATAGGCATCCGAATCATGTTCGTTAAACATTAATAACGCTGGTGCAATACTATTCACTTTAACATTCGGTGCGAGTAGGGTCGCAAAAGACAGCGTAAGATTATGTAAAGCGGCTTTACTAGCTGCATATGCAATGTGCTTTTTACTGCCAGTATTCTGCACATAATCAGTCATGTGGATAATATCAGCGACACCATCAAAAGCGAGTAATTTTTGATGTAACGCGAGGTTAATTTCATATGGTGCTTGGGCATGGACTTGCATCATTTTTTGCATTAATTGCGCATAGTTGTCTGTCTCTGCTTCTTGATCCCAATCTGACGCATTATGAATTATCGCACGTAATGCGGCATAGTCAGTATTTACCAATTTACATAAACGAGCGATGTCGTTAGGTTGGGCAAAATCACATTGGATCATGCGTGCACCTTGAGCGGCGAGGGCGTCCACTTGCGGCTTATGAGTGCGATAAGTAATGATGACCGTTTCGCCTTGGGCAATTAATGCCTCGGCCATGGCTAAGCCGAGTCGTTGTGCTCCACCGGTAATTAGTATTGCTGCGCTCAAAATGGTATCCTTATACAGAGATATGAGTAAACTATGGATCGAAAATATGAATATTTTTAGTAGTTTACCTAATTAAAAAGAGTAACGCGTTAAATTATATAGATTTTTTTAATCCAAAATCAGTTGTTGCACCGTATACTAATACACACTTTAAATGATGGATTGACTTATGTTAGCAAAAGAAGCCGTTATTGTACGCACCGCATTGGAGCCTGCGATTACCAAAGAAGCTGCGCTTGTTCGTACTGCCCTCATTGAACAAGGGCTTGAAACCCCAATGAAAGACAACGGTTTAACTGACGATGAAAAACGCAGTAAGATCCAACGCGCAATGAATGACGTGATGGATGCATTGGGTTTGGATTTGGAAGATGACAGTTTATGTGACACCCCGCGACGTATCGCTAAGATGTACGTTGACGAGATTTTCTCGGGTTTAGATTATCGTAAATTCCCTAAAATCACCCAAATTGAAAATAAAATGAAAATTGAACAGCCGGTTCAAGTCTCTGATGTTTCTTTAACGAGTACCTGCGAGCATCATTTTGTGACTATCGATGGCACAGCTTCAGTATCTTATATTCCAAAACAAACCGTTATCGGCTTGTCTAAAATCAATCGCTTGGTTGCGTTCTTTGCGCAGCGCCCGCAAGTACAAGAACGATTAACGCAGCAAATTATGGTGGCACTACAAGCATTGACCGGCACCGAAGATGTTGCTGTTAGTATTAATGCAACGCATTATTGTGTCAAAGCACGCGGTATTCGTGATAGTAAGTCGTATACTAAAACGTCATCATTAGGCGGTGTGTTTAGTCGTGATGCAGATATGCGCAAAGAATTCTTCGCAGGATAACATTGATAAGCATCTAAGCATGTATGTCGTAACCAGTAATAACATGCGCATACTAATCTCTCTATAACCCAAGTGATGAAAATGACTTGGGTTTTTTATTTTAAAGGAACCCTGTATGTCCCAATATGTTAGTAAGGTGCTTGTTATTGTATGTATCGTTGGCGCACTTCTCAGTCTGAGTGCATGTACGAGTATTCCACAAGGCATTACTCCGGTAAGTGATTTTGATAAATCACGTTATTTGGGAACTTGGTATGAAATCGCTCGTTTAGATCATCCTTTTGAGCGTGGCTTAGAGAAAATTTCAGCAACGTACTCTGTTCGCGATGATGGCGGGATTGATGTACTCAATCAAGGTTATGAAATCGTAGCGGGTGAGTGGACACAAGCTAATGGTAAAGCGTATTTTGTGGGTGATGATACGATTGGGCATTTAAAAGTGTCATTTTTTGGACCATTTTATGCCAGCTATGTGATTGCGCAGCTAGACAGCAACTATCAGTATGCCTTAGTGACAGGGCCTGATACAGATTATCTGTGGATTTTGTCTCGGACCAAATTCCTCGAACCTAGCATTATTGACAAACTATTAAATTTCGCAGAAAGTAAAGGGTATGACACCAGCGCGATGATTTATGTGAAACATGATTAATTTTATATTGAGTGTGTAATATTTTGAACATAGTAAAGGTCTAGTATAGTAAGTGACAAAATACCAATTGTCAGAATAAGCCAACTAATACATAAGGATGTTTTTAATTAATGCTTAGCAGTCATAGTGAAGTTATCGATCAATCCATCGTATTATTGCAATCGTTAAGTCATGATGAGTATCAGGATATCTGTCAGCCTTTATTTAGTGCCTCGATTGGTCAGCATATCCGTCATATCGTTGATCATTTTACTAGTCTCATGCGTGGGCTGGAAACCACTACCGTCGATTACAATTATCGCTCTCGGCAAAGTGAGATTGAAACGTCACTCGCTGTTGCCATTAGTCAGTTACATCATATTAAAACCTGGATCCTGACACTCACAGAAAGCCAACTCTTACAAGCCCTGAGCGTTGTCTCTGATATCAATGTGCACCATAATCATCACGTGACCGTGCAATCGACAACAGCCCGGGAGCTAGTATTTTGTGCTTCTCATGCAATCCACCATTATGCGTTAGTTAAAATTATTCGCCAATTGCAAGGCGCTCAAGTCGATGTTAACTTTGGCGTTGCCCCCGCTACGATCGCCTATCAGCAGTCTCTGCAAAATTAACTATCAACATCCTCTTAATCATTAATAGAAACCATTAATAGATTGCTGTGATATAATCCCTTTTTATTTTGTGGGTTTAGTGCCTTTAGAGTTTACGCTTTCGTAGCCGTACTCATATGTGCACAAGCTTTCCCTATCTTTTTATGAGTGAAACCGCAACATGTCTTTAGAAAAACATCTCCTTGAACGTGCCAATCAACAATGTGAATTATGTACGGCGACAGACCGTTTAACCCCATACGCCATTGAATATTCTCCCGATACGACCGCAAATTGTGCGATTTTGTTATGTGGCAACTGCCATGACCAAATCGAAGGTGAAGTCGAATTAGATATCAATCACTGGCGCTGTCTCAATGACAGTATGTGGTCACAAACACCAGCGATACAAGTGATGGCATATCGAATGCTTGGCCGGGTGAGTACTGAAAGTTGGGCACAAGATAGTATGGACATGCTATATCTTGAAGATGATGTTAAGCAATGGGCTGAAGCGGGCATGATCAGTAATGACGAGCCTACTTTGGATGTTAATGGTGTGGCATTAAAAGCTGGCGATAGTGTCACTATCATCAAAGATCTTGATGTGAAAGGCGCAGGATTTACTGCTAAACGCGGCACACCGGTACGTAATATTGGTTTATCGGACAATCCCTTGCATATTGAAGGTCGGGTAAATGGTCAGCGCATTGTCATTATTGCCGCTTATACGAAAAAGAATTAATCATTATAAAAAATAATCCTGCATCGGGGTATTTTTCATCTATAGTTCGGAAGAATAAATAATTTTTTAAAGGACTAATATTATGAAAACACTACCAATTGTTGTCGTATCTTGCACGTTATTTTGCACCTCATTATATAGCTCACAATCACATGCTGAGGGGTGGTGGGATAGCGTTAAAAATATGTTAGGTATGGGCTCGGATTCGGCGCCCACACAAACCGCTGATGTGAAGCAAATGGCAACAGATGCATTCCCTTCTGCTGCAGAGCTAATTGCTTCGTTAACCGACAACTTAGGAGTGTCAACCGAACAAGCCACTGGCGGCATGGGCGCAATTTTGAATTACGCTAAACAAAATATCTCTAGTGAAAAATTCTCGCAACTCTCTAGCGCGATACCGGGTGTCGATAGTCTGTTAAGTGCGGTCCCCGCAGTCGCGACGTTATCTGAAGGTGGGTTAGGCGGCTTAATGAATAAAGCTGCTGAATATAGTGATTCGTTAAAAAGCATCAACGACCTCAAAAATCAATTTGATACACTAGGCTTGGATACTGGCATGATTATGAAATATGTATCGCAAGCACAGCAGTATTTGGATACGCCACAAGGACAAGAAGCCAAAACGATGTTAACGGATGCGTTTGCTAAATGGGTTAGCTAGTAAGCTGTTTAACCATTACCGTTCAGGAGATCCCAAGCAGAACAGTTAACCGTTAGTGTTCTGTATTAAAGCGTACGCCCCAAAAAACGTTTTTGCATACGAGCAGGGACGTTTTTCATATTCACACTCAACAACAATCCTGGCGTGTGATTAAAACTCGTATCAATACCAAGCGCATGAAAATCAGCACCTAGCTTTTGGTATTGTTTGGCGAGTATTGGTAAATCCTTTCCATCGTGTTCGATTGCTTGTAAGTAAGTATTAACATACTTGTTGAGCCCAATTTGAATAGTACTTCCTTGCGATAATGCAAACGCAGCTAATTGTGGATGTAGGGCAAACTCAAAATGCTGACGGGGTTGCACATGTTCGGGCGCGTTCACTAGTCCATGTTCTATAATGCTCACGCTTTGTGGTTGGTATAATTTACTAATAGACACAGTGCCATACAAAATTCGATATTTTGGGAAGACGTTCATGAACTCGCCAATGCCACGCCACAACATAAATAAGCCCTGAGGGGAGCGTTGATATTGCGGAATAATAAACGACCGTCCCATTTCCAAGCAAGGTTGTTGTTGATTGATAAATTCTGGAGAAAACTTAAACATTTTGTGTAAATACAATCCGTCCAAGCCATTAGCGGCAATAAGTTCATCTGTCCGTCCCATTCGATATGCACCGATTATATGCGCCGGCTGCGTCGACTCCTCCGGCGTTCGCACGACAAACAAATGTGTATAAGTGGCATCAAAGCTATCCGTATCACGATCTGAACCTGAGCCTTCATTATGCATTCTAAATACGAGCTCACGTAAGCGTGCAATTTCATCCACTATGGAAGGTGTTTGGGTTTGCATTGACCAATACACAGCAAACTCGCCTACCCTCACTAAACATTGCTGTGTAGGCAAATCAGCTAATTCTTGATGTAATGTTTCTATAGGGATTTCTGGGGCAAGAGGCGCCATATTCGATAGCGGAAGGTCTGACGGCCATGCATACTGCCATCGACTATCGACGGCGTAGCATAAGCTGCGAGCAAGATCAGCGCCAGTTTGTGCTGGCAAATGGTTCGGTATTGTCACACGCTGAGTGTGGTCAAGTTGAATGGTACGATGGGTATTTGCCATGAGTTCACGCGCCAACAACAACATCCGTAGGCGATAATAAATACGTCCTAAAATATAGAAAAATGGGCGGTTTAAGCCTTGCACAAAGACACCAACGAACTCACCGCCTGCGTCTTTAGTTAATCGGTAAACCAGCTTGTTCCATTTGTGCTCAACAATTTCTTGGTGGGCGGTTTGGTAATAAGACACCCGCCCGGCTGGAAAAATGAGTAACGGGTGACCGGCTTTGACGTGGGCAATAGCGCGTCGAATACTGGGCGCGTTTTTAGGATCATTCGGTGATAATGGGTTGGTAAAGATGAAATAATCTTCGAGTTCTTTAAATACTTTAAGACCATGGTTAGCAAATACTTTGATATCAGGACGCTTTTTGCTAATAGCTCGAGCAAGAATAAGTCCTTCGATACCACCAAAGGGATGATTACTGGCGATAACTACGGGACCCGTTTCAGGAATTTGGTCTAACAATGAGGTTTCGTTGGTCACAGTGATCTGCTGTACATCAAGTAACTTGTCGACAAAGTCTTCTTTAGATAACCCTTGCATCTGATGATCCTGATACAAGGTATTCATTTTTGTTATGCCAAAAATACGGTCTAAAAACGGAAAGAATATACGCTGGAATAAATTCGGCTGAGGAAAAAAATTAAGCAGACTGATTTTCGCTGACATGCAACTGAACTACCTTTGTCAAAATATGCGGTGTAGATAAATAAACTTTAACTACCTTAATGCATATTTGTTTATATTGGCAAGTATTAGATGCTGTTCATAACGATATAAATGTTGAAATCAGGCGAAAGTTTGCTGTGATTAGGGCATAATATAGCGGAATAATTTACCGAGAGTGACTCAACATGCAAACCCTTACTTTGACTACCCCTGATGATTGGCATTTACATTTTCGTGATGGCGAGATGTTAGCAGAGACCGTACCTGCGACTGCACGTTGTTTCCGTCGGGCCATTGCCATGCCAAATTTAGTCCCTCCGGTCACAACGACTGAGCAAGCAATTGCGTATCGTGAGCGTATTTTAGCGCATGCTACTGATTTTCCAGATTTTGAACCTCTGGTCACCTTGTTCTTAACCAACATCACCAGCGCGGATGATATTCGCGAAGCCAAGGCGGCCGGTGTAGTGGCTGCAAAGTTATATCCAGCAGGGGCGACCACCAACTCTGATGCTGCTGTAAAAGGGGTAGAGGCCTTGTATCCGATCTTTGAGATCATGCAAGAAGTGGGTATGTTATTACTCATTCATGGTGAAGTGACGCAAGCGCATGTTGATATTTTTGACCGTGAAGCAGAGTTTATTGAGCAACACTTACAGCATATTGTCGCTGCTTTTCCTGGCTTGAAAATCGTCTTTGAGCACATCACAACCAAAGACGCGGCAGATTTTGTATTGGCGGCTTCTGCGAATGTTGCGGCGACCATTACGCCTCAGCATTTATTATTAAACCGAAATGATTTATTAGTTGGTGGTGTAAAACCCCATAATTATTGTTTACCGGTATTAAAACGTAACACTCACCAACAAGCATTGCGTGCTGCAGTTGCTTCTGGATCGTCTAAGTTTTTCTTAGGCACGGATTCAGCGCCACATGAAAAACATAAGAAAGAATCTGCATGTGGCTGTGCGGGTTGTTATAGCGCATGGAGCGCGATCGAATTATATGCCCAAGTATTTGAAGAATTGGGTGCGTTAGATAAATTAGAAGGCTTTGCCTCTCTTCACGGGCCTGATTTTTACGGGTTACCGAGAAATACAACAACGATTACTTTGCAACGCCAAGAATGGACGATCCCAGAGCAAATCGCACTTTCAACTGGGGACGATATTGTCCCATTTTTCGCCGGACAGGCGATAGCGTGGCAACTAGTATAATGACTGATTTTACAACCCTTAATTTACGTCCTGAACTGATTCAATCAGTGACAGAACTTGGCTATACGCAACTTACTGATATCCAAGCAGCGACTATACCGGTGGTGCTAGCCGGAGAAGACGTTTTAGCGCAAGCCAAAACCGGAAGTGGTAAAACGGCTGCATTTGGTTTGGGGATATTGCAAGGCCTAGATGAAAAACGTACTTACACGCATGCCTTAGTGTTATGCCCGACTCGGGAATTAGCTGACCAAGTTGCTGAGCAATTGCGCTTGTTAGCCCGCCGGATGGATAATGTGAAGATCACTACCTTGTGTGGTGGTATTCCGATGAATGGACAAATTGCGACATTACGTCATCCTCCGCATATTATTGTGGGGACGCCCGGTCGAGTAATGGATCACATGCTTAATCATCGTGTTAAATTGCACAATCTAAAACAATTCGTGCTCGATGAGGCGGATCGTATGTTAGATATGGGCTTTTATGATGAGCTGGAGGTGATTTTTAAACACTTGCCTAAAGTGCGTCAAACCTTAATGTTTTCTGCTACTTACCCCGATACGATTGCGCAGATCTCGGATGTTGTACAAAAAACACCAAAGCGTATTGAAACCCAATCACTGCATAGTGAAACGAAGATCCAACAGATTGCCTATAAAGTGTCTGATGAGCATCGTCAACAAGCGGTTGCCGCAATTATTACGCATTATCAGGCCAAAGCAGCGATTGTATTTTGTCACACTAAAATTCAAACGTTTGAGCTAACTGAGTATTTACAACAAAAAGATATCTCGGCGGTTGCCCTAAATGGTGATTTAGAACAACGCGAACGCACCCAAGTATTGACTCGTTTTGCGCATAAATCAGCCTTGGTGCTAGTGGCAACGGATGTTGCTGCGCGCGGGCTGGATATTGAAGCGGTAGATTTAGTGATTAACTACACAGTGAGTGAAGAGCCTGACGTGTATGTACATCGCATTGGTCGTACTGGTCGAGCTGATGCTGAAGGTCTCGCTGTGACGTTAGTCAGCGATGCTGAAATGGCAAATTTACGTGAAATAGAAGCACACGCCCAAGTCGTGCTTAAGCCTAAAGGCATTGAAAGCGTACGTTTTCATGCTAACCGTATTATTCAACCTGAGTATGTAACCTTGAGTATTGATGGTGGTAAGCGCCAAAAACTTCGTCCAGGTGATATCTTAGGTTCGTTAACCAAAGAAGCGGGCATTGATGGCGAAGACATTGGCAAAATTAATGTAACGAATCAAGTGTCGTTTATTGCGGTAAAGTTACGCAGTGTAAAACGCGCGATGGCACAATTTCGTGAAGGCAAGATTAAAGGGAAGAAGTTTAGGGCAAGGCGCTGTTAGACTAGCGCCATGTTTATGTTTGCAAAATCTATATTAGTCATTTAATGTAGTTGCAAACAACAAGGAAGCGTCATGACAGCCACATCTATCGTATTTTTACATTACATTGTCCTAATATTAGTTAGTTTATTAGCCTTAGCTTGTTATCGAACTTACTTAGGCATGAGCGGTTACAACAAAAATTTAAAATTTGCGGCCGATGGCTCCGATGTGCCGGCCTTTGGTTTTCGCTTAACTCGCGTGCATGCTAATGCGGTTGAGTGTTTTCCGTTTATTGGTGGCTTGTTACTCTATGCCATAGCTACTGGTAGCACCGACATCACTGATGGATTAGCGTATGTATTACTTGGTGCGCGTTTAGCACAATCCTTGATTTTACTCATCTCAACTAGCCCATTGGCAATTCAATTACGCTTTGCGACTTTTTTAGTGCAGTTTGCGATTTGTGCTTACTGGACATGGTTGTTTATGCAGCCGTTAATGTAATAAGGGAATAACAACATGACGCATGCGCTCTATCAAGAATATCTAACAATCTCAACCTGTGATTTGGCTGATGCTCTGCCAAGGACACAATTCATGGATTTTCGTATTCATCCATTATGGGCAGATATGCCTAGAGTGGCAGGTCGGGCTTATACAGTAAAATGCGCCCCTGGTGATCACTTGATGGTGCATAAAGCGATTTATGATGCCCTGCCGGGTGATATATTAGTGGTTGAAGCGGATGATCAATATGCAGTCAGTGGCGGAAATGTCTGTGCGATTGCGCAGCAAAACGGCATTGCAGGGTTTATTGTTGATGGAGTAGTGCGCGATATTGATGAAGTCAAAGCCCTTCAATTTCCGATCCATGCTTTAGGTGTATGCCCAAAACCGGGAGCGAAAAAAATCCTGACAGAAGACTTACCAACCGTTACCGTCGGAGGTGTCACGGTCGTCGCTGGCGATATTATTGTCGCTGATAATGATGGTGTAGCAGTGATCCCTCAAGTCCAAGCGGAAGAAGCCTTACTTATCGCTCAGCAACGCAATGCTAAAGATGCCGGACAAACCCTGACACAATGGCGTCAAAACCATCATGATAATGTACAAGCGATCATACACGCCCTTGCAAAATAACCCATCGCCAACATAGCGCTTTTACGTGATATGCATTATCCTTGTCTGCTTTATTTATCTGTAATATTACCGACAAGGTTACTGCATGTTCGCTTGGTTCGAAAGCCTAATTACCCCCTTTCCCGACACTAAACTGACTCAACCACCCAAAGGCGTGTTTGCGTTTTGCCTACATTTTTCTAAAGGGATTTGGCCTGTATTAGCTTGTGTATCGGTACTCGCCGCGTGTATTGCGATGTTAGAAGTGTCTTTGTTTGGGTATATGGGGCAGTTGGTAGACTGGTTTTCTACTCGTGATCCAGCGACTTTTATTGCAGAAGAACAAACAAGCTTGATTATCATGGGATTGATTCTTGTGGTGATACTGCCAATCTTAGTGATCACGCAATCATTTTTAACCCATCAAGCCTTACTCGGTAATTATCCGATGCGGATCCGCTGGATGGCACATCAATATATTTTGAGTCAATCTCTGTCATTTTTTCAAGATGAATTTGCAGGGCGTGTAGCTACCAAAATCATGCAAACAGCACTAGCAGTGCGTGAAACGGTAATGAAATTACTCGATTTAATGGTCTACATTTGTGTGTATTTTATTAGTATCGTGGTGATGGTGTTTGCCACAGATCCGATGCTTGCATTGCCATTTGTGATTTGGTTGGTAGTGTACGTTACTATTCTTCGAGCAATTTTACCTAAGCTTAAACGTGTATCAAAAAATCAAGCGGATGCGCGCTCAATTATGACTGGACGAATTATTGATAGTTATACCAATATCATGACGGTGAAGTTATTTTCGCATTCAGCACGTGAAGCAACTTATGCCAAAGAAGGCATGGATGGATTTCTACAAACCGTCCATCCGCAGATGCGCTTGGTCACGGTATTGTATGGTTGCGTATGGTTTTCAAATACATTATTGGTATTATCGGTGACAGCCTTAGCTATTAGTTTATGGACGGATAGTTTGGTCAGTGGGGGGGCGTTAGCGATTACAGTCAGTTTAGCATTACGTTTGAATGGCATGTCACAATGGATCATGTGGGAAGTGTCATCGATTTTTGAAAATATCGGGACAGTGCAAGATGGGATCAACTCTTTATCTGTACCCATTGAGATCCAAGATCACAGCAGCGCAAAGCAATTAACAATCGCCGGTGGTGCCATTGCTATCAATCAGGTTACGTTTGCTTATCAAACGCATACTGGCAATGCCGTCGAGGTCTTTCAGTCATTAAATTTACAGATAAAAGCGGGCGAAAAAGTCGGTTTGGTAGGGCGTTCAGGCTCAGGCAAATCAACATTAGTAAACTTGTTGATGCGTTTTTATGATTTGCAATCAGGATCGATTGAGATTGATGGGCAAGCGATTACGATGGTACAACAAGAAAGTTTACGCTCGCATATTTCAATGGTGACCCAAGATACTTCGTTAATGCATCGTTCGGTGCGTGATAATATTTTGTATGGACGCAGTGATGCAACGGAAGACGAGATGATAGCCGCAGCAAAACAAGCTGAAGCGTATGAGTTTATTCAGCAGTTATCAGATTCTAAAGGACGAACGGGGTTTGATGCACATGTTGGTGAACGCGGCGTGAAACTCTCTGGTGGACAACGTCAGCGTATCGCTATTGCGCGTGTTATGCTCAAAGATGCACCAATACTGATCCTTGATGAAGCCACGTCAGCATTAGATTCTGAAGTTGAAGCTGCGATCCAACAGTGCTTAGATAAAGTCATGGAAAACAAAACGGTATTGGCAATCGCCCACCGTTTATCTACGATAGCCCAAATGGACCGGTTAATCGTGTTAGATGAGGGTAAAATCGTTGAATCTGGCACTCACCAGGAGCTGTTACAGCAAGATGGGATTTATGCAAAATTATGGTCACATCAAACTGGTGGCTTTATAGGGCTTGATTAACTGGCAAACGTGGGTATAATACGCATCCCTTCATTGTACTCCCTTATTAATTTTTTTCAGGCAGCACAATCGAAGTGTATGTAAAATTTGTTGATTGGTAGCGAAGTAAGTTTCGGTATCACACTGCAGGGGCGTAGTTCCAATTGGTAGAACAGCGGTCTCCAAAACCGATGGTTGGGGGTTCGAATCCCTCCGCCCCTGCCACTTTATAAGCGATGATTGCACAATTGCAATGACGCATTTTAGCTAGGACAAAGCAATGAGTGAAAAAGTAGAAGTACAGTCAAGTGGCGGTTTTGATACCCTAAAGTGGTTACTAGTGATTGTCTTATTCAGTGGTTTAGTTGCAGCGAACTATCATTATGAAGAAGTCTCTGTATTGTACCGTGCATTAGGCGCGATAGCAGTCGTGGTTGCATCTGGTTTTATCGCCGCATCGACGAACAAAGGCTCACGCTTTTTGACATTTGCTAAAGATTCACGCACCGAAGTACGTAAAGTTGTGTGGCCGAACCGCCAAGAAGCAACGCAGACAACATTAATTGTGCTTGTAGCTACGTTGGTCATGGCGTTATTATTATGGGGCTTAGACGGTATCTTAGTACGTCTAGTTGGCTTAGTCACTGGCATAGGGTTTTAATTATGAGTAAACGTTGGTACGTAGTACAAGCATTTTCTGGCTATGAAGGCCGAGTTCAAAAAACATTACTTGAACATATTAAAATCAATCATATGGAAGAGCACTTTGGCGAAATCCTTGTGCCGACAGAAGAAGTCGTTGAGATGCGTGCCGGTCAAAAGCGCAAATCTGAACGTAAATTCTTTCCAGGCTATGTGTTAGTTAACATGGATATGAATGAAGATTCATGGCATTTAGTGAAATCAGTGCCTCGTGTATTGGGATTCATCGGTGGTACATCAGACCGTCCAATGCCTATTTCACAAAAAGAAGCAGATGTTATCCTAAATCGTCTTGAAGAAAACGTCGACAGTCCTAAGCCTAAGACATTGTTTGAACCAGGTGAAGTGGTACGTGTCTCTGAAGGTCCATTTGCAGACTTTGATGGTACGGTTGAAGAAGTCGATTATGAGAAGAGCCGCATCAAAGTATCGGTCCTTATATTTGGTCGTTCTACGCCAGTTGAACTTGAATTTGGTCAAGTCGAAAAGAACTAATCATTTAGTTTTCAAGAACAAGAAATATAGAGCCCAATGCAGTGATGTGTTGGGTTTTTTGCATATAAGCACCAACTGCTGATTTGGTTAGCATTAAGTATTATAATCAATACGGCACTTGGCTTGCTTAATTAAAAAAATACGCTGCTAGCGCTAGTTGAATTGTAGCGCAAGCATTGCGTGCCAATATCATAAATGATTGGCATATTAATGTTTGACACTTCCGTCAAAAACGCATACAATCCGCATCCCTTTATTTGCGTGGGGAGCCGACGACTTGAGTATTCTCAATACTCGATAGGCGCACAACCCACAAACTGAGAGTATATTAAAATGGCAAAAAGAGTCAAAGGCTTAATTAAGCTACAAGTTGCAGCTGGCGCTGCAAACCCAAGTCCACCAGTTGGTCCTGCATTAGGTCAGCACGGTGTAAATATCATGGAATTCTGTAAAGCGTTTAACGCGAAAACAGATTCACTTGAAAAAGGCGCTCCAGTACCTGTAGAAATTACAGTATACGATGATCGTTCTTTTACCTTTGTTACTAAAACTCCTCCTGCTTCTTTCTTACTTAAGAAAGCTGCTGGTATTAAGAGTGGTTCTGGTCGTCCAAATACTGAGAAAGTCGGTACTGTGACACGCGCTCAATTAGAAGAGATTGCGACAACTAAAGAACCAGACTTGACTGCTGCTAGTCTTGAAGCAGCTGTAAAAACCATCGCGGGCTCTGCTCGTAGCATGGGTTTAAAGGTAGAGGGTTAAGGACATGGCTAAACTAACTAAGCGCAAAAAAATCGCTCAAGAAAAAGTTGTAGCGAACAAAGATTACGAATTCAATGAAGCCGTTGCTTTATTGAAAGAACTAGCGACTGCTAAATTTGCAGAAAGCATCGATGTTGCAATTAATCTTGGTATTGATGCACGTAAATCTGACCAAAACGTTCGTGGTGCAACTGTACTACCTAACGGTACTGGTAAAGATGTACGCGTTGCAGTGTTTACTCAAGGTGCAAACGTTGAAGCGGCTAAAGCAGCCGGTGCTGACATCGTTGGTATGGAAGACCTTGCTGACCTAGTCAAAAAAGGCGAAATGAACTTTGACGTTGTTGTTGCTTCTCCTGATGCAATGCGCGTTGTTGGTCAATTAGGTCAAATCTTAGGTCCACGTGGACTTATGCCTAACCCTAAGACTGGCACAGTTACTCCAGACGTAGCAACAGCAGTTAAAAATGCTAAATCTGGTCAGGTGCAGTATCGTAACGATAAGAATGGTATCATTCACGCATCAATCGGTAAAATTGCTTTTGAAGCAAGCCATATCGAAGAAAATTTAAATGCATTGCTAGAAGCATTGAAGAAAGCGAAGCCTTCTTCAGCTAAAGGCGTATTCATTAAGAAAGTTAGCTTATCTACTACTATGGGTACAGGTCTGTCTGTAGACCAAAGTTCAATAGCAGCTAAAGCGTAACTTTTGCCCGTAGCATGCTTGCATGTTACGTCTCTTGTTAAAGGTTATGGGTTGGAGCTTATTGTACATACGTGTATGACTTTAAGTTCCCGTCCAAGACCGTAGGTGAGTGTTGGTGATAGAGGTAAGAGAACTATCACTTATAACGACACTCTTAATGTAACAGCCTACGCAGACGGTGGTACGGACTCAGACTCTCTGGGGTTATCGGACACCGTAGAGCGGTAAGTACAATAATGTATTTATCAATCTGTGAACCCTGATGGCGTAAGTAAACTTACAAAGTCAGATTAAAAAGAAGGTGAACGCAGTGGCACTAGGCTTAGCAGCAAAAAAAGAGATCGTAGCGGAAATTTCCGATATCGCATCTCAAGCTCTATCCGTTGCCGTCGCAGAATACCGTGGGATGGAAGTAGGCGAACTAACTGCTCTTCGTAACTTAGCTCGTGAACAAGGTGTTTACTTAAAAGTAATTCGTAATACCCTTGCTAAACGCGCTTTAGAAGACAGTAAATTTGCAGACATCAACAGTGCTTTAACTGGTCCTTTAATTTATGGTTTTTCAATTGAGGCACCAGGTGGTGCAGCACGTCTTTTCAAAGACTTCTCAAAAGAGAACAAGAAATTAAATGTAACAGCGTTATCGATTGGTAGCGGTCTATTGGGTCCTGAGAAATTGGACGCAGTGGCTTCATTACCTACTCGCGACGAAGCATTGGCGAAACTACTTGCTACCTTCAAAGCACCTATTGGGAAATTCGTTCAAACTATCAACGAAGTGCCTAGTAAATTTGTGCGTGTATTGGCGGCGATCAAAGACGAAAAATAATTTTTCGTTTTTGGCAAACTATTTTAAATTAACAATAACTCCAGGAGTTTAGAGAAATGGCTCTAACTAAAGATGATATCTTAAACGCGATTGCTGAAATGCCAGTAATGGAATTAGTTGAACTAATCGAAGCAGCTGAAGAAAAGTTCAATGTAACAGCAACTGCAGCAGTAGCAGCAGTAGCAGCTGGTCCAGCAGCAGTTGTTGAAGAACAAACTGAATTTGACGTTGTACTTACTAGCTTCGGTGCTAATAAAGTTGCAGTAATCAAAGCAGTACGTGCAGCAACTGGCCTAGGTCTTAAAGAAGCTAAAGAAGTAGTTGAATCTGCTCCTAAAGCTATCAAAGAAGCTGTATCTAAAGAAGAAGCTGAAGAGTTGAAAGCAACTCTTACTGAAGCTGGCGCTGAAGTTGAAGTTAAGTAATTACTTGTAATTGCTTAATGCCAGAAATGGCAAAAGCAGGTGACTTTTTGGTCACCTGCTTTTTTGCGCTATAGACAATTAAGAATTTACTAACCGCTTATCTTAGTCTATAAATGTGCATCACCTGACTATTAACATAGTCATATAGGTGGAAAAAATCAAAGCGGACTGGGAGTTTGTTGCTAATACATTAGCAGCAGGTCGGGTCAAAAATCACTAGTTGAGGAACCCATGGTTTACTCGTACAGCGAAAAAAAACGTATCCGTAAGGATTTTGGCAAACGCCCTCAGGTATTGGAAATTCCATACCTCCTATCAATTCAATTGGACTCGTTCAAGAAGTTCATCGATGTCAATGGCGACAAAGATAACGGCTTAGAAGCGGCGTTCGGTTCAGTGTTCCCGATAAAAAGTTATTCTGGGAATTCAGAGCTACAGTATGTGAGCTACCGCTTAGGTGAGCCGATGTTTGACGTTCGTGAATGTCAAATTCGAAGCGTCACTTATTCTGCGCCTCTACGTGTCAAACTACGCTTAGTATTGTTTGATAAAGAAGCCGCACCAGGTACTGTTAAAGATATTAAAGAACAAGAAGTTTATATGGGCGAAATCCCATTAATGACAGACAATGGTACATTTGTTATCAACGGCACCGAGCGTGTTATTGTCTCTCAACTCCACCGTTCACCCGGTGTGTTCTTTGATCATGATAAAGGCAAAACTCACTCATCCGGTAAAGTGTTGTATAACGCACGCGTTATCCCTTACCGTGGTTCATGGTTAGACTTTGAATTCGATCCAAAAGATAATTTATTTGTACGTATAGATAGACGACGTAAACTTCCAGCGTCTATTATTTTACGTGCATTAGAATATTCAACAGAAGAAATTCTAGCGATGTTCTTTGAAAACGTAAAAATACGTTTTGAAGAAGACAAAACTTTTATGGCTGTTGTGCCAGATCGTCTACGTGGTGAGACTGCACAATTTGACATAATAGACTCTGAAGGCAACGTGTTAGTAGAGCACGGTCGTCGTATTTCAGCTCGTCATACTCGTTCTTTAGAACAAGCGAATATCACTGAGTTAGAAGTACCTGCTGAATATGTTCTTAATCGTGTCATTTCAAACAATATCATCGATGAAACTACCGGTGAACTTGTTGCTAATGCCAATGATGAATTAACCTTAGATTTAATTGAAAAATTAAAGGCCGCTAATATTAATGAGTTTAATACTCTGTATATAAACGAGCTAGATCATGGTGCATACATCTCTACCACTTTACGCGTTGATTCAACCAATGATCGTTTAGAAGCGTTAGTTGAGATTTATCGAATGATGCGTCCAGGCGAGCCGCCGACAAAAGATGCGGCTGAAGCATTATTTGAAAACTTATTCTTCGCTGAAGAACGTTATGACTTATCGACTGTTGGTCGTATGAAGTTTAATAAACGTTTAGGACGTGATGAAATTACAGGTCCAGGTATCTTAAGTAAAGATGATATCGTCTCTGTTATGCGTCAACTAATTACGATCCGTGATGGTAAAGATGACGTGGATGATATTGACCACTTAGGTAACCGTCGTATTCGTAGTGTTGGTGAAATGGCTGAAAACCAATTCCGTGTTGGTCTTGTACGTGTAGAACGTGCCGTTAAAGAACGCCTAAGTTTAGGTGATTTAGATAACGTAATGCCACAGGATTTGATTAATGCGAAGCCTATTTCTGCAGCCGTTAAAGAGTTCTTTGGTTCAAGTCAATTATCTCAGTTTATGGATCAAAACAATCCATTATCTGAAGTAACTCACAAACGTCGTATTTCAGCTCTAGGCCCAGGTGGTCTTACACGTGAACGTGCAGGCTTTGAAGTACGAGATGTACATCCGACGCATTATGGTCGTGTATGTCCAATCGAAACGCCAGAAGGGCCGAACATCGGTCTAATCAACTCACTTGCCTCTTTTGCACGTACTAATGATTACGGTTTCTTAGAAACCCCATATCGTCGTGTTGTTGATGGTGTAGTAACACTAGAGATTGATTACTTATCAGCGATTGAAGAAGGTCAATTCGCGATTGCACAAGCAAACGTAGAAATAAATGACGCTCAGCAGCTAGTTGATGAACTAATCCCTTGTCGTTACCGTGGTGAAACTACGTTGATGCTTAAATCTGATATCAAGTATATGGACGTATCGTCGCAACAGATCGTATCTGTTGCAGCGTCAATTATTCCATTCCTTGAACACGATGATGCTAACCGTGCATTGATGGGTGCAAACATGCAACGTCAAGCTGTTCCAACATTAAAGGCTGATAAGCCATTAGTTGGTACCGGTATGGAAAGAGTCGTTGCGGTAGATTCAGGTGTAACTGTTGTTGCTAAGCGTGGTGGTACGGTCGATTATGTTGATGCATCACGTATCGTTATCAAAGTGAACGAAGCAGAAATGACTGCGGGCGAAGCAGGCATCGATATTTATAACTTGACTAAATATACGCGTTCTAACCAGAACACGTGTATTAACCAAAAACCAACCTGTAATGTCGGTGATCCGATTGTCACAGGCGATGTGCTAGCTGATGGTCCATCAACGGATCTTGGTGACTTAGCACTAGGGCAAAACATGCGTATCGCATTTATGCCTTGGAACGGTTACAACTTCGAGGATTCTATCCTTATTTCTGAGCGTGTTGCGGAAGAAGATCGCTTTACGACTATCCACATTCAAGAATTAAGCTGTGTCGCTCGTGATACTAAGCTTGGTCCTGAAGAGATTTCAGCTGATATTCCAAATGTAGGTGAATCTGCATTAGGTAAATTAGATGAATCTGGTGTGGTATATATCGGTGCAGAAGTTAAAGGCGGCGATATATTAGTAGGTAAAGTTACACCTAAAGGTGAAACGCAACTCACTCCAGAAGAAAAACTATTAAGAGCAATCTTTGGTGAAAAAGCCTCTGACGTTAAAGATACGTCTCTACGTGTACCTAACAGTGTACGTGGAACGGTTATTGACGTTCAGGTCTTTACTCGTGACGGTGTTGAAAAAGATGCCAGAGCCAAAGAAATCGAAGCAATGCAATTACGCGAAGTTAAAAAGGACTTGTCTGACGAATTAGCTATCTTAGAAGATGGTGTGTTCGCTCGTGCACGCAACTTGTTATTAAACAATGGCGTGGATGAAGAGAAGTTAAATAGCACTAAACGTGATACTTGGTTTGATATTGCATTAAAAGACGATGATGCGGCAGCTGACTTCGAACAGATAATTGAGCAACATGCTGAAATAAAAGCAGTGTTTGAGAAGAAGTTAGAAATTAAACGTCAGAAAATTATCCAAGGTGATGATTTACAACCTGGTGTGTTAAAAGTCGTAAAAGTTTACTTAGCAGTGAAACGTCATATCCAACCTGGTGATAAGATGGCTGGTCGTCACGGTAACAAAGGTGTTATCTCGACCATTCAACCGGTTGAAGACATGCCTTATGATGAAAACGGCACGCCGGTAGACATCGTATTGAACCCGCTAGGTGTACCATCACGTATGAACATCGGTCAGATCCTTGAAACTCACTTAGGCATGGCAGCCCATGGTTTAGGTGTGAAGATTGACCGTATGATTAAAGAGCAGGAAGAAGTGTCTAAACTTCGTAGCTTCTTGAACGAGGTATATAACCTTGGTACAAGTCGTCAAGTTGTAGACATTAATAGCTTTACTGATCATGAAATACGTCGTCTTGCAGAAAATTTACGTAAAGGTGTACCTGTTGCAACACCAGTATTTGATGGTGCTACTGAAGCAGAAATCAAAGAAATGCTGAAGCTTGCTGACATTCCAGAAAGCGGTCAAATTACCTTATTTGACGGTCGTACTGGTCGTGCATTCGAACGCCCTGTAACAGTAGGTTACATGTACATGTTGAAACTGAATCACTTAGTTGATGATAAGATGCATGCACGTTCTACTGGCTCTTACTCACTTGTTACGCAGCAACCATTGGGCGGTAAAGCTCAGTTTGGTGGCCAGCGCTTCGGTGAGATGGAAGTCTGGGCATTAGAAGCATATGGTGCAGCGTATACGCTACAAGAAATGCTTACTGTTAAATCTGATGATGTTAACGGCCGTACTAAGATGTATAAAAATATCGTAGATGGTGACCATAGAATGGAACCAGGCATGCCTGAGTCATTCAACGTATTGTTGAAAGAAATCCGTTCACTTGGTATTAATATCGAGTTAGAAGAAAACGAGTAAGCACAACGCTTTGCACAACGGTACGCAGCATAAAGTATCGTTGTCAGTGTTATTTGCATCGTGTTAGTTAGGTTGACTCAGTAACGGCTTGGTTACTGGGTCTTATGACCCACTCCGAAGGGAGAAAAATGTGAAAGACTTATTAAAGTTTCTAAAGCAACAAAATAAAACCGAAGAATTCGATAATATTCGAATTGGTTTAGCGGCACCTGATATGGTTCGTTCGTGGTCTTTTGGTGAAGTTAAAAAGCCAGAAACCATCAACTACCGTACATTCAAACCTGAGCGTGATGGTTTGTTCTGTGCAAGAATCTTTGGCCCGGTAAAAGATTATGAATGTTTATGTGGTAAATATAAGCGTCTTAAGCACCGTGGTGTAATTTGTGAAAAATGTGGCGTTGAAGTGACATTGGCTAAAGTACGTCGTGAGCGTATGGGTCATATCGAACTTGCTTCTCCAGTTGCACACATCTGGTTCCTTAAATCACTTCCGTCACGTATCGGCTTAATGCTAGATATGACGTTACGTGATATTGAACGTGTTCTATATTTTGAATCATATGTAGTAACCGAACCAGGTTTAACGACCCTTGAGCGTCGTCAGTTATTAACTGAAGAAGAGTATTTAGATTCGCTAGAAGAACACGGTGACGAGTTTGAAGCGAAAATGGGTGCTGAAGCTATCTATGACTTATTAAAAATCTTAGATGTTGGTCAAGACGTCTCTGAAATGCGTGAAGAGCTACCTTCAATCAATTCAGAAACGAAACGTAAAAAGATCACTAAGCGTCTTAAATTGCTTGAATCATTCATGTTATCTGGTAACAAGCCAGAGTGGATGATTATGACAATACTACCTGTATTGCCACCTGATCTTCGTCCACTAGTACCACTAGATGGCGGACGTTTTGCGACATCTGATCTGAATGACTTGTATCGTCGTGTTATCAACCGTAATAACCGTCTGAAGCGTCTTCTAGACCTTGCTGCACCGGATATTATCGTGCGTAACGAAAAGCGTATGTTACAAGAAGCGGTCGATGCGTTACTTGATAACGGTCGTCGTGGTCGTGCGATTACGGGTTCAAACAAACGTCCTTTAAAATCACTTGCTGATATGATAAAAGGTAAGCAAGGTCGTTTCCGTCAGAACCTATTGGGTAAACGAGTTGATTACTCTGGTCGTTCTGTTATTACCGTTGGTCCTACGTTACGTTTGCACCAGTGTGGCTTACCGAAGAAAATGGCTCTTGAGTTATTCAAGCCGTTTATCTATGGCAAGCTTGAAGCACGCGGTTTAGCAACAACCATTAAAGCTGCCAAAAAATTAGTAGAACGTGAAGCGCCGGAAGTGTGGGATGTATTGGATGATGTTATCCGTGAACACCCAGTGTTACTTAACCGTGCACCAACACTTCACAGACTTGGTATTCAAGCATTTGAACCGATCCTAATTGAAGGTAAAGCTATCCAATTGCATCCATTGGTTTGTGCGGCATATAACGCCGATTTCGATGGTGACCAAATGGCGGTACACGTTCCATTAACGATTGAAGCTCAATTAGAAGCTCGCTCGTTAATGATGTCTACCAATAACATCTTATCACCAGCTAACGGTGAGCCAATTATCGTTCCTTCACAGGATGTTGTATTAGGCTTGTACTATTTAACACGTGACCGTGTTAATGGTAAAGGTGAAGGCATGATCTTCACTTCACCGCACGAAGCTGAAAAAGCTTACCGTACTGAAGCTGCAGAGCTACATGCACGTGTTAAAGTGCGTATCACTGAATTTGAAGTGAACGAAGCCGGTGAAAAAGTAGAAAAAGTTAGTATAAAAGACACCACCGTTGGTCGTGCAATATTATCTCTAATCTTGCCTAAAGGTTTGGATTTTGAAGTAATTAACCAGCCAATGAAGAAAAAACAAATCTCGAATTTGTTAAACGTGTCTTACCGTACGCTAGGCCTGAAAGATACAGTTATCGTAGCTGACCAAATCATGTATACCGGTTTCCATTACGCGATGATCGCGGGTGCATCTGTTGGTATTGATGACATGGTTATCCCTGCAGCCAAAAAAGATATCATCGAAGATGCAGAAGCAGAAGTCGTTGAAATCCAAGAACAATTCCAGTCTGGACTTGTTACTGCCGGTGAGCGTTACAATAAAGTAATCGATATCTGGTCTACTGCGAACGAAAAAGTCGCTAAAGCGATGATGGAAAATCTTGAAAAAGAAACCGTTATCAATGCTCAAGGTGAAGAAGAACAACAAAGCTCGTTTAACTCTGTTTATATGATGGCTGACTCCGGTGCTCGTGGTAGTGCTGCTCAGATTCGTCAGTTAGCAGGTATGCGAGGTCTGATGGCTAAACCAGATGGTTCAATCATCGAGACACCTATCACGGCTAACTTCCGTGAAGGACTAAACGTACTTCAGTACTTTATCTCTACTCACGGTGCGCGTAAAGGTCTTGCCGATACAGCACTTAAAACAGCTAACTCTGGTTACTTAACTCGTCGTTTAGTTGACGTTGCACAAGATCTGGTTATTACCAATAGCGATTGTGGCACGTTAGAAGGTGTCATCATGACACCACTAATCGAAGGTGGTGATGTTGTTGAGCCGTTGCGTGAACGTGTACTTGGACGTGTAGTTGCCGTTGATGTAATCAAGCCTGGTACCGAAGACGAAGTCCTTGTTGAGCGTAATGTCTTACTCGACGAAGCGTTAGTTGACATGCTTGAAGCAAATTCAGTTGACCAAATGATTGTACGCTCTGTTATCACGTGTGATAACGATCACGGTGTATGTGAAAACTGTTATGGTCGTGATCTTGCTCGCGGTGAAATGGTTGGACGTGGTGAATCTGTTGGTGTTATTGCAGCACAATCAATTGGTGAGCCGGGTACACAGTTAACCATGCGTACGTTCCACATCGGTGGTGCAGCATCAAGAGCTTCTGCAGAAAACAGCGTTGCGGTTAAAACTAACGGTACATTAAAACTTCACAACTCTAAATCAGTACGTAATCAAGAAGGCAAGTTAGTTATTGTTTCTCGTTCTACTGAATTAACCGTGATTGATGACCAAGGTCGTGAGAAAGAGCGCTATAAAGTGCCTTACGGTGCTACCTTATCGGTAGATGATGGTGCGTCAGTTACTGGCGGCGATGTCGTTGCTAACTGGGACCCGCATAGTCACCCAATCATCACAGAACGTCCTGCGAAGATCTCTTTTGCGGATGTTGATGATACTAATACAGAAACACAAACCGATGATTTGACTGGTTTAAGCCGTATCGTTGTAAAAGATCTTTCTAAAGCTAATGCAAAAGAGCCGAAGTTAATCTTAGAGGCGGGTGAAAACTCACTACAGGAAATCCGTTTACCAAGCTTCACGACTATCGTTGCCACCAATGGCATGATGGCAGTAGAAGGTGACGTACTCGCGCGTATTCCTCAGGAAGGTTCAAAGACTCGTGATATTACCGGTGGTCTACCACGTGTTGCTGACTTGTTCGAAGCACGTAAGCCTAAAGAGCCAGCAATCCTAGCGGAAGTTTCCGGTATGATCGGCTTTGGTAAAGAAACCAAAGGTAAAAAACGTTTAATGATTACTCCACCAGAGGGTGATCACTATGAAGAGATGATCCCTAAATGGCGTCAACTCAACGTATTTGAAGGTGAAACGGTTTCACGAGGCGAAGTTATCGCCGATGGTCCTGAATCACCGCATGATATCTTACGTTTACGTGGGGTAAGTGCAGTTTCTAATTATATCGTGAACGAAGTTCAAGAAGTTTATCGCCTGCAAGGTGTTAAAATCAACGATAAGCACATCGAAGTTGTTATTCGTCAGATGCTCCGTAAGTGTATGATCACCGATTCTGGTGATTCAAAATTCTTAGTGGGTGAGCAACTAGAAGTTTCACAAGTTAAGATTGCTAATCGTGAACTTGAAAATGCAGGCAAAGTCGGTGCTAAGTATGAAATCCAATTATTGGGTATCACCAAAGCGTCACTATCAACTGAGTCATTTATCTCAGCTGCATCGTTCCAAGAAACAACACGAGTATTAACCGAAGCAGCAGTTCAGGGTAAAGAAGATGATTTACGTGGCTTGAAAGAGAACGTAATCGTTGGACGCTTAATCCCTGCAGGTACAGGTTTTGCTTATCATCAGAAGCGTGCAGCTCGTAAAGCAGCACAATTCACTGCAGAAGATTTATCGGTTTCAGCTGACGAAGCTCAGTTGGCATTAACAGAAGCATTGAATGCTAGTGTTAATATGCCTACTGGCGACGAAGAGTAATCGATAGTCATTAAGGTCTAATGCTTGACATTTGAGCATTAGATCTTTAATATTCCGCGACCCGAAATTAGGTTAATCCCTACGGTCGCGGTTTTTTAGTTTATGAGATAGAGCAATTTCATACACTTATTTATATTGTTGGCGCATGTTGCGTCAGCTTAATTTAATTACTCAGGAGCTCGTTAATGGCAACAGTTAACCAGTTAGTGCGTAAGCCTCGTAAGAAGCCAGTTGAGAAATCAAATGTAGCTGCTTTACAAGCTTGTCCACAACGTCGTGGTGTATGTACACGTGTATATACAACTACGCCAAAGAAACCAAACTCTGCATTACGTAAAGTTTGCCGTGTACGTTTAACCAACGGTTTTGAAGTTTCTTCATACATCGGTGGTGAAGGTCACAACCTACAAGAGCATAGCGTGGTATTAATCCGCGGTGGTCGTGTTAAAGATTTACCAGGTGTTCGTTATCACACTGTTCGCGGTACATTAGATTGTGCTGGTGTAAGTGATCGTCGCCAAGCCCGTTCTAAATACGGTGCGAAAAGGCCTAAGTCTTAACGGTTCTCCGTTAGTAAGGCCAAACTATTAATATTATAAGTTTTGGGATATAACCTGAAATTTCTACGGAGAATTTAAGATGCCAAGAAGAAGAGTTGTAGGACAACGAAAAATCCTACCAGATCCAAAGTTTAAATCAGAATTGCTTGCTAAATTCATGAATGTCGTAATGCTCGACGGCAAAAAATCAACAGCTGAAAAGATCGTTTATGGCGCGCTTGACATTGTTGCTGAAAAAACTAGCAAACCACATCTAGAAGTATTTGAAATTGCACTAGAGAACATCCGCCCAACCGTCGAAGTTAAGTCTCGTCGTGTAGGTGGTTCAACGTACCAAGTACCAGTTGAAGTTCGTCCAGTTCGTCGTAATGCTCTAGGTATGCGTTGGTTAGTTGAAGCTTCGCGTAAACGTGGCGAGAAGTCTATGGCTCAACGCCTAGCTGCTGAGATGCTTGATGCGTCTGAAAACAAAGGTTCCGCGGTTAAGAAACGTGAAGACGTTCACCGTATGGCCGAAGCCAACAAAGCGTTCGCGCATTACCGTTGGTAATTCGAGGTTATTATGGCTCGTAAAACTCCTATTCAACGCTATCGCAATATTGGTATTGTCGCGCATGTAGATGCTGGCAAAACCACTACGACCGAGCGCGTATTGTTCTACACTGGTCTATCTCACAAAATTGGTGAGGTACATGATGGTGCTGCCACCATGGACTGGATGGAACAAGAACAGGAACGAGGCATAACTATAACCTCCGCTGCAACCACCTGCTTTTGGCAGGGGATGCAGCAACAATTTGAACAGCATCGCATTAATATAATCGATACTCCTGGACACGTAGACTTCACGATTGAAGTTGAGCGTTCTTTGCGTGTACTCGATGGTGCGGTGGTGGTTTTTTGTGGTTCTTCAGGTGTTGAACCGCAATCAGAAACAGTATGGCGCCAAGCTGACAAATACCAAGTACCACGTATAGTATTTGTAAATAAAATGGACCGTGCTGGGGCTAATTTTGAACGGGTTGTAGAACAAATTCGCAACCGTTTAGGGGCACAGTGTGTGCCTATCCACCTTAACATTGGTGCTGAAGAAGACTTCTCAGGTATCATCGACCTGATAAAAATGAAGGCAATTAACTGGAATGAAGCTGACAAAGGAATGACCTTTAGTTATGAAGATGTTCCAGCTGATTTATTGTCACGTGCTCAAGCTTTGCGTATCGAACTTGTCGAAGCAGCTGCTGAAGCAACGGATGAGTTGATGGATAAATATCTTGAAGGTCAAGAGCTTACCGAAGATGAGATAAAAGCAGGCTTACGTAAGCGTACTCTCAACAATGAGATTGTGCTCGCGACATGTGGTTCTGCTTTTAAAAATAAAGGCGTACAAGCTGTGCTTGATGCGGTTGTTGAGTATTTACCTTCACCTGAAGAAGTAAAACCTATTACTGGGATCCTCGATGACAAAGATGAAACTGAAGCGACACGTTTAGCAAGTGATGATGCCCCATTTTCAGCATTAGCATTTAAAATTGCCACCGACCCATTCGTCGGTACATTGACTTTTTTCCGCGTCTACTCTGGCGTCGTCAATACAGGTGATACGGTTTATAACCCAGTTAAAGGTAAGCGCGAACGTTTTGGTCGTATTGTGCAAATGCATGCTAATAATCGAGAAGAAATTAAAGAAGTCCGAGCTGGTGATATTGCAGCTGCGATTGGACTAAAAGACGTTACTACGGGTGATACCTTGTGTGATGCAAATAATAAAATTACCCTTGAGCGTATGGACTTCCCAGAACCTGTTATCTCAATCGCTGTTGAGCCACGCTCGATCCCTGATCAAGAGAAAATGGCCATCGCGTTGAATAAGCTGGCTGCAGAAGATCCATCGTTCAAAGTTCACACCGATGAAGAATCAGCGCAAACTATTATCTCTGGTATGGGTGAACTACACTTAGATATCATCGTAGATCGTATGAAACGTGAGTTTGGTGTGCAATGTAATGTGGGTAAACCACAAGTTGCATATCGAGAGACTATCCGTTCTAGTGTTCAAGTTGAAGGTAAGTTTGTTCGTCAAACCGGCGGTAAGGGCCAGTTTGGTCATGTTTGGTTGAAGGTTGAGCCACAAGAAGAGGGTGCCGGATACGAGTTCGTTAATGCGATTGTCGGTGGCGTAGTACCTAAAGAATTTATACCTGCTGTAGACAAAGGTTGCCAAGAACAAATGCAATCTGGCGTATTAGCAGGTTATCCTATGTTAGATATAAAAGTCACATTGTATGATGGTTCTTATCATGATGTTGACAGTTCTGAGATGGCATTTAAAATTGCGGGATCTATGGGTTTCAAGAAGGGTGTACTCGATGCATCTCCTGTACTCTTAGAGCCTACGATGAAAGTAGAAGTAACCACTCCAGAGGAGTGGATGGGTGATGTTGTCGGCGATCTTAATCGACGTCGAGGCATGATCGAAGGTATGGAAGAGGGTGTAGCAGGTATCAAGATTGTTCGTGCTAAAGTGCCACTTTCAGAAATGTTTGGATATGCAACTGACTTGCGTTCTGCAACGCAAGGACGTGCGTCCTATTCGATGGAATTCTTTAATTACTCTGAAGCGTCTAGTAATGTCGCTAAAGCAATTATCGAACGACGTCAATAATCTTAATAGAGAGTTCGGTCCGGTCTAATTCATTTATGGGTCGGGCTTTTTAACTAGGAAACGAGAAAAATGGCAAAGCAAAAGTTTGAACGTAATAAACCCCATGTAAACGTCGGTACTATCGGCCACGTTGATCACGGTAAAACAACTCTTACAGCGGCAATCACGTCGGTATTAGCAAAGACTTACGGCGGTTCTGCTCAAGCATTCGATCAAATCGATAATGCTCCAGAAGAACGCGAGCGCGGTATCACTATTTCTACGTCACACGTAGAATACGATACTCCATCACGTCACTATGCACACGTTGATTGTCCAGGACACGCCGATTATGTTAAAAACATGATCACTGGTGCTGCTCAAATGGATGGTGGTATCTTAGTTGTTGCTGCTACTGATGGTCCTATGCCACAAACACGTGAGCACATCTTGTTAGGTCGCCAAGTTGGTATTCCTTACATGATCGTTTTCATGAACAAATGTGACATGGTTGATGATGAAGAATTACTAGAATTAGTAGAAATGGAAGTTCGTGAACTTCTTACAGAATACGAATTCCCAGGTGATGATTTACCAGTAATCCAAGGTTCTGCATTAAAAGCGCTTGAGGGTGACCCGGTATGGGAAGCTAAAATCATTGAGCTAGCTGAAGCACTTGATAACTACATCCCAGAGCCAGAGCGTGATGTAGACAAGCCTTTCATTCTTCCAATCGAAGATGTTTTCTCAATCTCAGGTCGTGGTACAGTTGTAACCGGTCGTGTTGAGCAAGGTATTGTTAAAGTTGGTGAAGAAGTAGAAATCGTTGGTATCAAAGATACAGTTAAAACGACTTGTACTGGTGTTGAAATGTTCCGTAAATTGCTTGACGAAGGTCGTGCAGGCGAGAACGTTGGTGTTCTATTACGTGGTACTAAGCGTGAAGACGTAGAACGTGGTCAAGTATTAGCGAAGCCAGGTTCAATCAACCCACATACTAAATTCGAAGCTGAAGTGTATATCTTGAGCAAAGATGAAGGTGGTCGTCATACTCCATTCTTCAAAGGTTATCGTCCACAGTTTTACTTCCGTACAACTGACGTAACAGGTGCTGTAGAGCTTCCTGAAGGCGTAGAGATGGTAATGCCAGGCGACAACTTGAAATTTGTTGTTGAACTGATTGCTCCAATCGCGATGGACGAAGGTTTACGCTTCGCAATCCGTGAAGGTGGCCGTACAGTTGGTGCTGGTGTTGTATCTAAAATCCTATAATTTTAGACAACCATTAGTTTAAAAAAGACCGCCTGATGGCGGTCTTTTTGTATGTTATCATTAATAAAATTAATATATGCTTTTAGCCGAGGTTCTTTTTTTGCTAATTACAGAGTGCTGTATAAACCCAATATGAAAACACCAAAACGTTTACAACCCCTAATCGACGATGGTCTTATCGACGAAGTACTTTACCAATTAATGAGTGGTAAAGAAGCCACAGTCTATGCAGTGACAAGCCAGGGCGAGATTAGATGCGCAAAAGTATATAAAGAAGCCATTAACCGAAGCTTCAAAAAAGCTGCGCAATATCAAGAAGGACGCAAAGTAAAAAATAGTCGCCGAGCGCGCGCAATGGAAAAAGGCTCAAGCTTTGGTCGTAAGCAACAAGAAGACGCATGGCAAAATGCAGAAGTAGATGCCTTGTTTACTTTAGCGGCTGCTGGAGTACGCGTACCCCAGCCTTTTGGGTGTTATGATGGCGTGCTGTTAATGGAGCTTGTTACCGACGGCGAGGGCAATGTAGCGCCACGTTTAAATGACGTTATTTTAACGGGTGAACAAGCGTTAAGAGATCACGATCAAGTCATGCATTACGTTAAACTTATGCTTTGTGCTGGTATTGTGCATGGAGATTTGTCGGAGTTTAATGTGTTGGTCGATGATTTCGGGCCGGTGATCATTGATTTACCACAAGCGGTTAATGCTGCGGCCAACAACAATGCATTTAGCATGTTTCAGCGTGATGTGCGCAATATGACTGATTATTACGCTGAATTTGCTCCTCAACTCAATGAAACACATTACGCGGAAGAAATGTGGGCGTTATTTCAAGCGGGCGAACTCACACCTGATTCAGTGCTCACCGGTGAATTTGAATTTGATACTACTGATGCCGATGTTGATACTGTGCTCGAAGAAATTAAAGCCGCGTTTGCCGAAGAGCAAGAGCGCCTAGCCCGTATAAAATTAGCCAACACGGGTGAAGAACCTGAGTAGATATTATTAATGTTACATTGGTTTAATAGTCCGGTTTGGTTTACAGATTATTTTCCATTTTTTATATTGCCTTTAGTATAAAGTTATAAATTACCGTATGTTATTACACACAAACATCTATTTTTTTTAGTTAATTAAATGCAAGGACACATCATGTCTGGATTTATCCGTTGTAAAGCCGCCATTGCTTGGGGTCCCAAGCAACCATTGTCTGTCGAATACGTTGATGTGATGCTACCTGAAGCCGGTGAAGTCATGGTGAAAATCACCGCCACTGGAGTTTGTCATACCGATGCATATACGCTATCAGGAGATGATCCCGAGGGTGTATTTCCTGCTATATTGGGTCATGAAGGCGCGGGTGTTGTTACCGCTATTGGCGAAGGAGTAACAAGTGTTGCCCTTGGCGATCATGTGATCCCTTTGTATACCCCTGAATGCGGTGAATGTAAATTTTGTACCTCTGGCAAAACCAATTTATGCCAAAAAATCCGTGAGACACAAGGCAAAGGTTTGATGCCGGATGGGACGTCACGGTTTTATCAAGATGGCAAACCGATTTTTCATTATATGGGGACGTCTACGTTTTCCGAATACACCGTTTTACCAGAAATTTCATTAGCGAAAGTTAACCCGCAAGCACCATTAGAAGAAGTGTGCTTACTTGGTTGTGGCGTCACGACCGGCATGGGCGCGGTGATGAATACTGCCAAAGTGCAAGCCGGGGATACGGTTGCAATCTTTGGTTTAGGCGGCATTGGCTTATCAGCGATTATCGGGGCCAAAATGGCAGGTGCATCGCGTATCATTGGTATCGATATCAACACGAGCAAGTTTGAGTTAGCGACCAAGTTAGGCGCGACTGATTTAATTAATCCTAAGGATTATGACCAACCGATTCAAGAAGTGATTGTCGCCATGACTGACGGTGGGGTAGATTTTTCGTTTGAATGTATCGGCAATGTCGATGTCATGCGCTCAGCACTCGAATGTTGTCATAAAGGTTGGGGCGAGTCGGTAATCATTGGCGTTGCTGGTGCTGGCCAAGAAATTTCAACCAGACCGTTTCAGTTAGTCACTGGTCGAGTATGGCGTGGCAGTGCATTTGGTGGCGTCAAAGGGCGCTCAGAGTTACCACAGATCGTAGAACGGTATATGGCTGGTGAGTTTGCCCTTGATGACTTTATCACTCATACAATGCGATTAGAGGACATTAACGAGGCATTTGATTTAATGCATGCGGGCAAAAGTATCCGGAGTGTGATCCATTATGACCAATAGCACAGATATTAATACAACCATTAAGTTAGTTTCTTCTGCCAAAGCGTTTGATGGATTGCATCAACAATACTCACATAAGTCTAGCACGACTCATTGCACGATGCGCTTTGCCATCTATTTACCTCCAGGTACAAATGCAGAGCATCCTGTACCGGTTTTGTACTGGTTATCGGGCTTAACCTGCACCGATGAAAACTTTATGCAAAAAGCTGGCGCATTAAAGTACGCAGCCCAATGTGGGATGGCCATTGTCGCACCGGACACAAGCCCAAGAGGCGATGATGTACCTGATGATCCTGGTTATGACTTTGGTCAAGGTGCGGGATTTTATGTCAATGCCACCCAAGCACCTTACGACAAACACTATCAGATGTACGATTATGTCGTAAATGAATTGCCAGCGTTAATTGAAGCGCACTTTCCTGTGTCCTCTACTAAATCCATTGCGGGTCACTCCATGGGGGGGCACGGCGCATTAATGATTGCTTTGCGTAACCCCCAAGCTTATGTGTGTGCTTCGGCCTTTAGTCCCATTGTTAATCCTACACAATGTCCATGGGGGCAAAAGGCGTTAACCGGTTATTTGGGTAAAAACGATAGACAAGATAGTGCAGGGTGGGGGCAATATGATACTTGTGCACTGATGCAACAAGCGCATCCGGATGATTATTTACCCATGTTAGTCAGTCAAGGTGAGGAAGATACTTTTTTAACCGAGCAGTTACTCACGACGAATCTAGCCTCTGTTGCCGCTCAGACTCATTATCCAGTAAAAATTGAATGGCTCAGTGGGTATGATCATAGTTACTATTTTATCAGTAGCTTCATCGAGCATCATATAGGTTTTCATTGGCAAAAAATGCATCAGGGTAAATTATCCAACAAAGGCATCAGGGTAAATTATCCAACAAAGGCGATTAATTAGCCAAATCGGTAATAGTCGTAAATTCTGTTGCTGTTAAAGGCATCACTGATAAGCGGTTGTGCGTCACGAGCATACACTGTTGCAATGCCGAATGCTGTTTCAGAGTGGCTAACGGCACGATGCGTGCAAATTTTTCTACCATCACAACATCAACAGCACTCCATCGCGGGGCATCGTGTGTTGATTTAGGATCGTAGTAGTCACTCTTAAAATTAAATTGTTCTGGATCAGGGTAGGCAGTTTGACTGACCTTAATTAATCCCGCAGCACCGACTAGTTTGCAACTTGAGTGATATAACACGACGATATCATTGACCTGCATCTCTCGTAAAAAATTCCGAGCTTGATAGTTACGTACCCCATCCCATTGGATTGGTTTTGTAGGCGCATTAGCAAAATCATCAATGCCACACTCGTCAGGTTCACTTTTGACTAACCAGTAGTTCATATTTAGCCTGTTATATTAGTGTTTCAAAAAAAAGCGCGGCTAACTCATGACGACCAGATACATGAGCTTTTTTGTATACAGCAGAGGCTTGATTTCCTATCGTTTTTTCTGATTTTTTTGATACGGCTGCTATTTCAGAAGTACTTAAACCTTTAACTAATAACAGCGCGACTTCTTTTTCACTCGGCGTTAATTTCCAGTCATTAAATTGAGCGTGAATAGCATCAAAAAATTTTTGCTTAGTATCAAGTACCTGTTTATTTAGTGCTTCAGTATAACTTTTGCTTTGGTTTAGTTGTGCAATTAACCGAGATGTATTAATGCTGCGTTTGGCCATGTCCAGCATAAGATAGATGAACAAAGCCAAAGAAATCGCAATTAACAATACTTCTTGTAGGATATGTTGGGTTTGAACTCCATTCGAAAAATCAATATAAAGATCAACAACCTTAAATATAATAATTAAGATTAATGCGACTGATATAATCCGATCTTTGTTCATCTATATCCTTTTAATAACATTTACACGCTGGGTTTAGTTATCATCTTGTTCTATTTCCGCTTCAAGCGCATCGATATACAGATTATCAACCCATTGCCCTTCAATTTCAATACGCGAACCTACAGTGATTTGCGCCATAAATGTCAATATATCAACATTAAGATCGTTGAGTTCAAGTTTAGCGTTGTCATTTAAACGTACTTCGACACCTTGGAGCATGAAACTAGATTCGGATAATAATTGAGTTACTCGACCTTCTAATTCTACATAACCTTGATTACGTTCATCGTTGCTCGAATTGTCATTAGAGTTATCATCATTATCACCTGAGTTGCCATCATCATTGTTATCGTCATTTGATTGATTTGATGAACGATGCGCTTCAATTTCAATTTTGTGCAGTAAAATTTCATTTTGTGCATCGATGCCACCCTCGGCTTCAACATAGACACCTTCAGCGAGAAGAGCGATAAAATCAGCTTTTGTAACAACAAAATCATTGTTGATGTAGCGAATAGTATCAGATAAGGTGATTGTAATTCCGTTTATTGTAATTGACGTATCTGTCCAAGCAGTAGTACGCCCTTCAATTTCCCATTCATTATCAAACTCTTGCTCACGTTCACGTTCGATGCGTTGAATCATATTTTGAGTATTATTTTGTGAAAATACGACTTCAATAAGATCATTGAGTTGTAAACCGGCTAAATTTATATATTGGTCGTCATCATCTTCAAATCGTGTAGTAGCAGTGACATGATATACCTGACCGTTGAGGGTGAGTGTATTGTTGGTTAGGTCGATAGCTTCTATGCTGCCTTTTACTTTTCCATCAATGTAGTATTCGTTACGCTCGAACTGGATCCCTAAGACTTCATCATTTTGACCTAACTTGACCTCAATAAATTGTCCGACTTGTAAGTCAGCTGCTACACCATCTTGATAACTAACTTGAGCTCCTAGCAGCACACTAAGGCCATTGATAGCCAATGTATTGTTTGCTAAGTCTAATGCGGTCACAAGCCCTTCAATTTCAAATGCTGATATATCATCAGTATATTGACCACGGATATTTGCAATAGATAATATTTCAATCTCTGTTGCATTCATGATGCTATCTAACACCACGCCTTCAACTTTAGCAAGCTGACCATCTAACAGTGTGCCTTCGATGATAGCTGAAGCATAATTGATAGTTAATGCATTGAGTGAGAATGTTTGTGCTGTCGTATCTAAATTGCTAATTGTGCCTGTTGTGTAAGAGTCCGCAACATTATTCGTGTCTGCATCTAGTTTTATTGCGGTGGCAAGATACGTACCATCCGCTGCAGGATAACCATTAACTTCAATCCGGTCGCCAACGGTGAGTAAATTTTCAGTGGTCTGAATAAAGTGAGTCAGATCACTATAAGTGACGGTTGTTCCTGACACGAAAATTTGTTGGTTGTTGCGATCAATACTCGTAATGACTCCTTCAATTTCAGCGGCATAATTTACGGATACTGCTTCAGGCGTTTCTGAATCAACTTCATTTGTAGCAATTGATACTTTCATTCCAACATGCAGTTGGTCGATATTCGAACCAGCTTGACCGTTCACTGTGAATTCAGCGTTATCGGTTAAATAACGCTTACCATCAATGTGAATACTGCCAAATCCAGTGATGATCCCGGTTTTGATGACCACAGGATCGGGTGTAGGAGTAGGAGTAGGAGTCGGTGTGACAGGTGTAATATTGTTATCAGAGCTAGCGCCACCGCCGCAACCTACTAATGTTAATCCGAATAAGACGCTAGATGCAATCATCGATAGTTTAATTTTTTTCATAATGAGCTCTCTTTTAGTAAGGCTTATTGGAGAATGATATAAGCATAAAGATATTATTGGTAATAAACGACATAATTGCCATAGGGATTATCCCCTATATCGTGACTAAGTGACAACCGAATCAAGATATAGCATACTAAGATTTCAGACAAATAAGGATAGAATTAAACAAGATGTTGCTATTAACCATTTATGTATTGATCGCGTTGGGTTTTTCATTTGTTTGTTCGATTGCTGAGGCGGTAATTTTAAGTGTCTCCAACGCCTATATTCAAATGATGGAACAGGACGGTAAAAAAGCCGGTAAATTATTATCGTCTCAAACTCGAGATATCAATAAACCGCTTTCTGCCATTTTAACCTTAAATACCATTGCACATACGATGGGTGCTGCCGGAGCGGGTGCGCAAGCGGCCAAAGTCTTTGGTGATGCGTATCTTGGTTTGATTTCAGCAGTGTTAACAATGTTGATTTTAGTTTTTTCTGAAATTATTCCCAAAACCTTAGGCGCAACCTATTGGCGTCAATTGGCCCCAGTTACCGCACATTTTTTAAAGTACCTGATTATTGTGCTTTATCCATTCGTGAAAATGTCACAAAAAATGACTTCTGGCTTTACTGAAGAGAGTCCATTAAAAGGGTTAAGTCGCTCAGAATTACACGCTATGGCGGAACTATCCGGACAAGAAGGTCAACTTGCTCTCCATGAAGCAAATATTCTTAAAAGCCTGATGTCAATGCATGAACTAACCATTAGAGGAGCGATGACGCACAGGACTCAGGTATTTTCAGTGCCACAAGAAATGACTGTTGGGGAGTTTTTTACGATTCACGAAACGGTTGGATTTTCACGGATCCCTATTTATGAAGAAAATGATACTGAAAAAATTATTGGATTTTTGATGCGTAACGATTTGTTAGTAGCAAAAGCTGAACATCAGTTAGATAGGCCTTTGCTTGAGTTTGTTAAAGATATGCAAACTTTGCTCAGTAGCATGCCGTTGTCATCGACATTCGATTTGTTCTTAAAAAACAAAGTACACATTCTCCTAGTCGTTGATGAATATGGTGGATTAGAGGGTATTTTGACCTTAGAAGACTTATTAGAAAGTATTCTTGGGGTGCAAATTCATGATGAAAAAGATCAGCATTTGTCGATGCGTGAAATTGCTGAGGATCTGGCCAAACAACGCCAAGAAGAATTTACTTTGAAAGGTTCCAAAAAATAAAGTCGTTATGTAGGATGCTAGAATTACAAAAGCGTTTTCGGTGATTTACTGCTGTTAATGATTAGTTTTATGTATGGCAAAATACCCATCCCACATTGCTAAATGCTCGGTAAAGCGCTGCTTTAATATGGCACTTATTTCATCTATCTGTAACAGATCTTCAGGTATGTGTTTTAAGATCCGCCAGTGATTAAGACAGTTTACAGCCGCTGCACATATTTGTGCTTGAGTTGCAAAGGCGTGCGAACTATCATCACTCAATATTCGTTTAGTCGCTTCGATCAATGTTATTATTTCAGGCTCTAATTCCGAACACATGGCTAAGGTGATCTTAAAACTCCTTACCAATTCTTTGTAATGTTCATTCGATGCAGCGATATCTTTTGAGGTTGCTTGAACGGTTTCTTGGATGGCATTGATATGCATAATTACATCAAAACTCACCATATGCAGATGCTGAAATAAGGCTTCTTTTTCTTGCAATCGCGGATCGACAAATTTATCGTTATGCATAATTAATCCTCTTTAATATTATGCGTTTACGTTAATTTAACATTAAGTGCAAAGTATTTACACCTATTGGATCTGTTAATTTTAAACATTAGTTTATGAAATGATCGCTACAGTCGATATAAACAGTATGAATAGTTATACATACACGTCAAAGTTGTGTAATCTTGCTGCCGGTTAAGCTTAAAGTCTAATATCTACAAGCGTCTAATACCGTAATCTGTAATCCAATTCAATTCTTTCAAGGACTATTATGCCATTTTTATTATCATTATTAGTCGGTTTATTTGCGTTTGTTTCGCCAGTTGCGCTGGCTAGTGACGCGGCTTCTGATTTAATCGATTTAACTCACTCAAGTGCTGGTTTTCTAGCTATCGCGATTTTCGTAATTGCGTATGTCTTAGTTATTTTAGAAGAACAACTCCATTTAGCCAAATCAAAACCGGTATTGCTTGCAGCGGGTTTGATCTGGGTCATTATTGCGATTTCTTATGGCAATATGGATAAAGCGCATTTGGTTGAGCACGGCATTCGCCACAACTTCCTTGAATACGCAGAGTTATTTTTCTTTTTATTAGTTGCGATGACCTATATTAACGCCATGCTAGAACGTGGTGTTTTTGATGAGCTACGCAATCGACTGGTTGCCAAAGGCTACAGTTATAAAGCGTTGTTCTGGTTAACCGGTATTTTAGCATTTTTCATCTCACCTATTGCGGATAACCTAACAACTGCGTTAGTGATGTGTGCGGTGATTATGGCTGTTGGACAAGGGCGTCCAGATTTTATTGCGATTGGTTGTGTCAACATTGTTGTCGGTGCGAATGCCGGTGGTGCATTTAGCCCCTTTGGTGATATTACGACATTGATGGTATGGCAAAAAGGCATCCTTGAATTTAGTGAATTCTTTGCGTTGTTTATTCCTGCTGTGGTGAACTTTATGATACCTGCTATTATCATGTCGTTTGCCGTGACGAGAGGCAATCCAGCTCCGCTGGAGGAAGTGAGTGGTAGTGTAATTAAACATGGCGGCTTAATCATTGTTGGTTTATTTTTACTAACGATTGTCACAGCCGTGAGCTTCCACAGCTTTCTACATTTACCGCCGGTATTCGGTATGATGACCGGTTTAGCGTATTTGAAATTTTACGCGTTTTACCTTAAAAAAGTAGATAGCAGAGAAACTGTTGTGGATTACTCTACGCCAGGTGATGCAGAACAGCCTAAATATGATATTTTTAAGAAAGTAGCACAAGCCGAGTGGGACACGCTATTTTTCTTTTACGGCGTTATTTTAGCAGTCGGTGGCTTGGGCTTTATGGGCTATTTGGGGATGGTATCACAACTAATGTATGGCGAGTTAGGTAATACAGGTGCGAACATCCTAGTCGGTATTTTATCGGCGATTGTTGATAACATCCCAGTCATGTTTGCAGTATTGACTATGAACCCTGACATGGATACGACCCAATGGTTATTGGTCACGTTAACCGCAGGTGTTGGCGGTAGTTTGTTATCCATCGGTTCTGCCGCAGGTGTTGCTTTAATGGGACAAGCGCGTGGGTATTATACGTTCTTTGCTCATTTAAAATGGTCATGGGCAATCGGTTTAGGTTATGCGGCTAGTATTGCTGTGCATTTAATGATTAACTAATAATTAAGGCGCTATTGAACTCGATTTAGTGCTATGTCATAGAAAATATTAACCCCAAAGGTGCGTGATTATCTTTGGGGTTTTTTTATGTGCAAATAATTACCCACATATTCTCTATCCTTGGTAAAATACGCCCCGACTTTTATATTTAGCAATAGGTTCTCATTCCCATGCAGGCATTAGCGATTTCTGGATTAACCAAAACTTATCAAGGTGGCGTACAAGCACTAAAAGGTATTGAACTTGAAGTACAACAAGGTGATTTTTTTGCCTTGTTAGGGCCTAATGGGGCAGGTAAGTCAACGACCATTGGTATTATCAGCTCTCTGGTAAACAAAACCCAAGGTAGCGTGTCGGTATTTGGTTATGATCTGGATACGCATCTAACTCAGGCTAAGGCTTGTATTGGTTTGGTGCCGCAAGAATTTAACTTTAATCAGTTTGAAACGGTACTGCAAATTGTCGTCAATCAGGCTGGTTACTATGGTGTACCACGCAATATTGCCAAACAGCGAGCACAGAAATACCTGAGTCAATTAGACTTATGGGAAAAGCGTAACGCTCCAGCTCGCACTTTGTCGGGTGGTATGAAACGCCGTCTCATGATTGCTCGGGCACTAATGCATGAACCTAAGTTATTGATATTAGATGAGCCAACTGCTGGCGTAGATATCGAAATCCGTCGCAGTATGTGGGCGTTTTTACAAGAAATCAACGCAGCAGGGGTGACGATCATCTTAACCACCCACTATTTGGAAGAAGCGGAAATGCTGTGTCGCAATATTGCTATTATTGATAAAGGTATCATTGTTGAAAATACTTCTATCAAAACATTATTATCCAAACTAAATATCGAAACATTTGTATTAGATGTGCAAACAGACAAAACAGTCATTGTCCTGACGGATGTCAAATATACGTTCAAAGATAACGAGATCGAAGTGGAAGTGGCGAAGGAGGATGGCCTTAATCATGTATTCACTCAATTGACGGAACAAGGTGTTCAGGTGATGTCGATGCGTAACAAGGCAAACCGTCTTGAAGAGTTATTTGTTAAGTTAGTTGAAGCGGGGCGTGAGTCAGCTAAACAGGGAGCAGCGTCATGAGTAATCCAGTCTTCACCGGCTTAAAAACGATTTGGATTAAAGAATGCACACGTTTTTTGCGAATTTGGATCCAGACATTAGTGCCACCTGCGATTACGATGTCATTATACTTCGTGATTTTTGGTAATTTAATTGGTAAGCGCATTGGTGATATGGGGGGCTTTACCTATATGGAATTTATCGTCCCAGGCTTGATTATGATGTCTATCATCACCAATGCCTATGCCAACGTGTCATCGTCATTTTTCAGTGCCAAATTTCAACGCAATATTGAAGAGTTGATTGTATCTCCTGTGCCCACATGGGTCATTATTGCCGGTTTTGTCGGGGGCGGTGTCGCACGCGCGTTAATTATCGGTGTCATTGTCACCACGGTATCGATGTTTTTTGTAGATGTCCAAGTGCATAATATGTTGATTTTGATTCTTACCTTATTATTAACGGCGACGTTGTTTGCTACTGCGGGTTTGATTAATGGCATATTTGCTAAAACGTTTGACGATATCTCAGTTATTCCTACGTTTGTCTTAACTCCATTGACCTATTTAGGTGGTGTGTTTTATTCGTTAACCTTGTTACCTGAATTTTGGCAATGGGTAAGTAAAGCAAACCCTATTGTGTATATGGTAAATGGTTTTCGCTATGGTTTTTTAGGTGTTAGTGATATTCATTATGGATACTCAATTGTCTTATTGATTGGGTTTAACGTTGTGTTATTTGGCGTTGCGTATTACCTGTTAAACAAAGGCCATGGGATCCGCAGTTAATGAGTAGTGGCAATTCACGTACAGTAGAAACAAACCAAGATGGGATTAATGATGCCCTTGATGGTTTAGTTAATAAGTACTTACATACTAAAAACCTTAAGCCGATACAGAAACATACACAAGATGCATTCGATAAAATGAATGAGTGGTTAGGTGCTTTTGATGGGGATATCATCTTTGATTCGTGCTGCGGGGTAGGATTAAGCACTCAGCAGCTAGCTCGGCGTTTTTCTGATGCCCGGATTATCGGGATAGATAAATCTGATATGCGTGTTGGTAAGCACTTACATTACTCGCAAGATGTTGATAATAAAGCGGATAATTATTTGATTTTGCGGGCGGATGTCATTGATTTTTGGCGTTTAGCGGTGCAGGCTGGCATGCAATTAAGTCGACATTTTTTACTCTATCCTAATCCTTACCCGAAAAAGACCCAAGTTCAAAAGCGCTGGCATGGTTCTGCATCATTTTTGGACTTACATCAACTAGGTGGACAACTTGAAGTACGAAGTAATTGGTTGTTATACCTGCAAGAATGTCAGTTTGTACTTACGAAACTTAAGCGTGAATCAGAGATTTCAGTAGTGAATGATCCTCAGCCCCTCACGATGTTTGAAAAAAAATATCAAGCCAGCGGCCAAGACTGTTATCGCCTAGTGACTAGATAAAGCCGCTAAGGTCTGTTTAGGCTTTCCTAACAAATACCCTTGCGCGTAACGGATCCCTAATTCACGCAATAACGGCAACGTGGTATCATGTTCAACATATTCTGCAACGATCATTTGGTTATTGGCATGAGCTCGGGTGATGAGTGATTGAAAACAAGATAATGTGGCAGCATCCATGTTGGCTGTGGCAATGACCTGTTCAGATAGTTTGAAGCCAGCAAAATCTAACGCAAATATATCCTGAGCAGCGCCGGACACATCGCTGATGTTATCGACAAAAATACCCACATTTAATTCCCGACATTGAGCAATGAATTGCGGTAAATCATCAAGCACGCTAAGCGCATCTAAGTGAGATAATTCTAAACCGATATGACCAAAGCATGGTACATAATCTAATGCACTGCGAAGATGGTGAAGCCATTGCAAATCCTGGCATTCGCCAGCTGTAATATTAATATTCCATGGCATGTTTTGATATTCAAAAGCATGCAAACATTGCATCAACATATGATCGGTCAATTGTGAACTGTATGCTTCACGTTCAATAAACTGCATAAAATTTTCAGGTTTGTAAGTGTTCGCACTTTGGTCAATTAGCCGAGCTAAACATTCATAGCGAACCACAGTAAAATCTTGTAAATCTATAATGGATTGAAAAAAAGGTATGATAGATTGCATCGAAAATGTATCGGATGACGTGGTACTGAGTTCATTGATGAGCATAGTGTGGACCTAAATCTAACCCGTCGCATCCATGCTTTAGGAATAAAAAATATGTATTTGAATTAATATGGCTTACTCTTAAAACATAGCAGAGTTAGTAAAACTTGCCAGATAACCAGACAATTGGTCGTAATTAGGGCAAAAATGATAGACGAACCAATTCTAGACCTATATAGTTCGCTGTCTAAAATATATGGATAAAGTCGCATAAGCATGTCTGCATGGACGGGCAATTAGATAATCTTGAGGTATGCAGGTGAGTAACGCTGAAGCGAGTTTAGAGCATCTTTTCCGGGTATTTACGATGCCGGAACACCATGACTCAACTCTTAGTCGAATCGAACAACATTTATCAGATAATTTGTCTGACTTTTTGTCACGCCATGTGGTTGCCAAACAAACCTCTTTAGAAGAGATTGAACAGGATTTTAACGATCCACACATACCCTTACAGCCTGAATTTGTTTCTACTCATGCTGAGCACTTACTTACTAAGCTTGTTGCGAATTCTGTCAATACTTACGCACCAACCTTTATTGGTCATATGACATCTGCTTTACCGTATTTTCATCTATCCTTGGCAAAGTTATTGGTGGGGTTAAACCAAAACCTGGTTAAGATTGAAACATCCAAAGCATTTACCCCTTTAGAGCGACAAGTCTTGGGGATGATGCATAACTTGGTCTTTCAACAAGATGATGCTTTTTATTCCCAGCATCTGCATTCAGCTCAGCATTCTCTGGGTGCATTTTGTTCTGGCGGTACCGTTGCCAATGTCACTGCATTATGGGTGGCACGCAATGTTAAATTAGCAGCCAAACCTGGTTTCAAAGGGGTTTCACATGCAGGTCTTGCTGGGGCTTATCAAGCCTACGGTATTAATAATTTAGGTTTGATTAGCTCAAAACGAGGGCATTATTCATTAGGCAAAGCCGTTGATCTGTTGGGTATTGGGCGCAATAACATACTCCATGCGTCATTAGACTCCCATACCCTTAATCCTGCAGAAGTGTTGACGTTAGGTAAAGCCTATCAAGAGCAAGGCAATGACTTATTAGCGATTGTCGGTGTAGCAGGAACGACTGAAACCGGACATGTTGATCCACTTGAGGAACTTGCTGATGTGGCACAAGAATTAGGATGTTGGTTCCATGTTGATGCTGCATGGGGTGGGGCGACATTATTTTCAGAGACGCACCGAGGTTTACTTAAAGGCATTGAACGAGCGGATTCAGTGACTATTGACGCTCATAAACAAATGTACGTGCCGATGGGAGCTGGCATGACCTTATTCAAAGATCCAGCCATATCAAGTGCAGTTCGACATCATGCTCAGTATATTCTGCGCAAAGGCTCAAAAGATTTAGGTTCGACTACGCTTGAAGGCTCGCGTAATGGAATGGCGATGATGGTCTATTCATCATTGCATGTTTTGGGTAAATCTGGTTATGAATTACTAATTGATCAAAGTATTGATAAAGCAAAAGTATTTGCCGACATGATCACCGCGCATCCAGATTTTGAACTCATTACCGCGCCTACGCTTTCATTATTGACCTATCGTTATAACCCTGCAGCTATTCAAGCGCACTCAGGGAGCTCTGAAGCGATTAATGAGCAACTAGACAAGCTAACTAAAGCGATACAAAAACAACAGCGTGAGGCAGGCAAATCATTTGTGTCACGCACCCGATTAAGTATTAATCGTTATGACAATCAATGTTTGACCGTATTTAGGGTTGTGATAGCTAATCCGCTGACTACGGTGGCACACTTAGCGGCAATTTTAGAGGAGCAAGCTGAGATCGCTCAAGCTCATCCTCTTTGTGCTGAGCTACTGCAAGCTCAAGAATGTTTTACAGTGTAATCTGAATATTATCTATAAGGCGTGTTTTACCTAAAAACGCTGCAATTAATACAACCAGTTCTTTGGCTTCAAATGATGCTGGTTGTAACGTAAACGCATCTCGGATCTCAATATAATCAGCTTTAAAACCCGCTACAGCAAGCATGGCGTTTTCTTGCTCAATCATTTGCGTAAAATCCCGTCTGCCCAGCTCAATTTCGGCTTTAATCCTTGAGATAGCGATATATACCAGAGGAGCTAGTGCTCGCTCCTGCTTAGTTAAATAACCATTGCGGGAACTCATTGCTAAACCATCATCATGGCGCATCGTCGGGATCCCATGGATCGATAAATTCATCGATAAATCCGTCACCATTGCTTTAATAACTTGGAGCTGCTGGTAATCTTTTTCACCAAAAAAAGCGCTATTTGGCTGCACCATATTAAATAACTTACTGACTATGGTCGCGACCCCTCGAAAATGCCCAGGTCGGCTAGCCCCACAAATCATATAAGAGATCCCTGGTACTTCAACAAATGTTTGTTGCTCTAAACCACGTGGGTAAATTGCTTTAACTGTAGGAGTAAAAAGTACATCCACACCCATCTCTGCAAGCTGAGCACTGTCTTTCTCTAAGGTGCGAGGGTAATTGTCGAGATCTTCATCAGCCCCAAATTGTAGTGGGTTAACAAAAATCGATACCACCACGATATCTGCATGCTTCTTTGCTTCTGCCACTAGCGATAAATGTCCTGCGTGGAGGTTACCCATTGTCGGGACAAAACCAATCCGCTTGCCAGCCAATTGCCATCCACGACGAACATCGCGCAATGCTTCTATAGTACTAATGGTGTGCATCTGAAATATTCCTTAGCGAAAATGCTATTGTGAAAATGAATGTTCAGGACCAGGAAACGTCCCTACTGAAACTTCATCAATATACGCTTGTACAGCAGTGTGTAGATCACCCGTTTGAGCTAAGTAATTTTTTGAGAATTTTGGCATATAGTTAGCACTTACACCGAGCATATCGTGCATAACAAGTATTTGTCCATCCGTATCTGGACCTGCACCGATGCCAATAACAGGGATTGTAAGTAACTCAGAAACGCGTTTGGCCAACGCTTGAGGAATACACTCTAGCACTAATAATTGAGCCCCTGCACCTTGTAAGCGTTGTGCATCGCTACATAGTTTATCTGCTTGGGCTTGTTGTCTACCTTGAACTTTAAATCCACCAAACACATGAACAGACTGTGGAGTTAACCCTAAATGAGCACATACTGGCACGCCACGTTCGGTTAATTTAGTAATCGTGCTACACAGCCATTCGCCGCCTTCAACTTTAACCATACTTGCACCAGCTGCCATTAAGATTGCAGCGTTATGCATCGCATCACTTTCGGAGCCATAGGACATGAATGGCATATCAGCAATGACAAATGCTCTATCAACACCGGCAGCAACCGCTTTAGTGTGGTATGCAATTTCAGCAGTAGTGACCGCTAATGTGTCTTTTTCACCTTTGAGAACCATGCCTAATGAATCACCGATTAAAATAACATCGATTCCTTTACTATCAAACAACTTGGCAAAGCTCGCATCATAAGCCGTAAGCGCAGTAATTTTTTCTCCGGCTTGTTTTTTGGCTAATAAACCGGATGTGGTCATCTTTTTCATTACTCAAATTCCCAAAGTTAATTTAGCGCAATGCGACGCAATTGACTGACGTCACATTCGCTGACCCATTTTGCAATGGGGTGATTATCTGGCATTAATAAATCTGGTTGTATTTCGAACAACGGTACCAGCACAAACTCGCGGTGGCGCATGCCATAATGTGGCAGTGTTAATTCTTGGTTATTATATGTCTGACGACCGAGCATCAGTAAATCTAAATCTAACATCCGTGGTCCCCAATGTTCACCATCGCGTACTCGTCCATGCTCATGTTCAATGCTTTGTAATTGATGTAACAGATATAGCCCATCAAGAGAGGTGCTAATTTTGCATACCGCATTAGTGTAATTAGGTTGTTCGCTGGGTCCCATTGGCACCGAATCATAAAATGAAGAACAGGCCAGCAATTCCAGATTGGGTATTAATGCAATGTGGGATAGAGCACTGGAAATACTGGCGACAGGATCTCCTAGGTTTGCACCTAGCCCTATAAAACCGATATTGGGTTGATTTTCAGTCGCCATCAGACATTAAATTTGGTTGGGTTTTCGTTTGGATTTAGATGGTTTACGCCTACGCGACACTTTACCATTTGGGTGGCCAAGTAAATTATCTATCATTGTTTTGCGCTGGTCACTGTTTGCTTCTTGAAACTCAGTCCACCAATCTGCTAATTCATATAGCTGGCCACCTTCAATTTCACCACGTAACAATAAAAAGTCATACGCAGCACGGAAACGAGGGTGAGCTAACATTTGATGAGCCCGACGACCATGACGACGACCTAAACGATGTTGAAAGGCCCATATCTCACGCATTGTAACGCTAAAGCGTTTGGGGATCATGATCCGTTGTAATTGACGTTGCAAAACATCTGACATCGCCATATTAAAAGCATCAGCAGGAGATAAATCGGTTTCACATGCTAATTTTTGGCTTTGTTCTTCAATGGGATACCACAGCATTGCGGCATACAAAAATGCTGGCGTAACACGTTGTCCCGTGTTGATACGATTATCGGTATTCGTGATCACTTGATCGATAAATTTACGTTCACGAGTATCGGTGTTTAACAAAGACCCTGTTTGCGGGAAAAGTTTATCGAACAAACCGTATTTCAACAGCAGATGATAAGTTGCAAGACCTTGGCCATTAAAGAATAATTTTAATACTTCTTCAAATAAGCGCGCTGGTGGAATATTTTCAAGTAAATACGCAAACTTTTTGATGGCATGCTCACTAGCAGAGTCGATTTGCATATCGAGTTTAGCGGCAAAGCGCACGGCTCTAAGCATGCGCACAGGGTCTTCACGGTAACGTGTTTCAGGATCGCCTATCAACGAGATGGTTTTGCGTTTAATCGAATCTAATCCACCCGCGAAATCTCTAATCGAACCATCATTGACATTGTAATACATGGCATTGATTGTAAAGTCACGGCGCGCAGCGTCTTGTTGCAGTGAACCAAAGACGTTATCGCGAACTAGCTGTCCTTCACCATCTTTTTTGGATTTATCAGTCGCTTTGGTCTGCTCAACATGCGGGCCTCGAAAGGTAGCTACTTCGATAACTTCTCGACCAAAAATAACATGCGCTAAACGAAAACGTCGGCCGATAATTCGGCAGTTTTTGAATTGTGCTTTGATTTGTTCTGGTGTCGCATCGGTAGCAATATCAAAGTCTTTTGGATGTTTATTGAGAAGCAAGTCACGCACACACCCACCGACTAGATAGGCTTCATACCCTGCAGAAGTTAAGCGGCGTAGTACTTTTATTGCGTTTACACCGATATCCTCGACTTGCACATGGTGCTCTTGTTGAGTAATGATTTGCATCGGTGGCAGTGTTAGTTCGTTTGTCTCATTAGTAGACATCGCATTTTTTATTTTAGTTATTGCGCGTTTAAAGATAAGTCACGCTCCTGTATTGTAATATGATAATAATAAGCTGAAATAGCTTACGTAACAATGATTTCATGCTTTGGAAAGTGAATTCCTTTGCGCCAAGCCATTGTTGCGGCTTTTAAAATAGTTGTGATTGCTGATTTTTGTACAGTATCGCTTAATTGTATATTTAATAAATTTAGACAAAACAATATGTTATCTTTAGCTAAGGTGTCATTGATCGCAGGTGCATGATTTTGTTTACTTAACTTATGACCCGGTGCCTTTACCAATAAGGGTGTATGCCCATAACGAGGTAATGACGCTGAAAAATGCGACCAAATATTCAATTGCGCTAAGGTAGTGGGTAATAAATCGCAACCACGCACGATATCAGTCACTCCTTGCGCAATATCATCTAAGACTACTGCTAAGTTATAAGCGACGAGTCCATCTTTACGTTGAATGATAATGTCTTCTTTATCGATACTATTGTCAGTTGCTGATATTTGACCTTGAAAGCGATCCGTAAAGGAGGTGATCAGATCTGGGTTTATATAACGAATAGCACTGGGTTGGTTTGTGATGTGTTTATGTTTGCAGGTGCCAAGATAAATACCACCTTGTTGTTTTATTTCAGCGCGAGTGCACCGACATCGGTATGCGTGATCAGAATTGAGTAGTGCATCAATAGTCTGTTGATAAAAGGATAAGCGACTGGATTGAAATAAAATATCGCCGTCATGGTGCAGGCCGTGTGCATGTAGGGACTGTAATATCGCTTGGTCCGCGTGTAATACTTGTCGCGGAGGGTCGATATCTTCCATCCGCACCAACCAAATACCATCATGAGCCTTGGCGTCTAAATAACTCGTTAACGCTGTCAGTAGCGAGCCAATATGTAGTGGACCTGAAGGGGACGGTGCAAACCGACCCACATAATGACTCGCTTCCAAGAGACTTAACCTTGCATTTGTTTTTCTTTGATTTCTGCCATGGTTTTACAATCAATACACATATCAGCAGTAGGACGAGCTTCTAAGCGTTTAACGCCGATTTCAATCCCACAAGAATCACAAAAACCAAAATCATCATCTTCGATACGTTTTAACGTCTTTTCGATTTTTTTGATTAATTTACGTTCACGATCACGAGTCCGTAATTCTAAAGAAAATTCTTCTTCTTGAGCTGCACGGTCAACCGGATCGGGAAAGTTTGATGCTTCATCCTTCATGTGCGTCACAGTACGATCGACTTCTTCACGTAATTGTGTGCGCCATGCTTGTAATATTTTACGAAAATGCGACATTTGCGCATCATTCATATATTCCTCAACAGAATCCGCATCGTATGGCGTTAATCCTGCGAGCGCGAGTAATCCTAATGATTTATTGGTTTTTGTTGTGGGCATAACCCATCTCCTTTAAAAATGGCATCGCTTCGGTCTACTTTAATTTCAACCTTACCATTTGTATGTACTGCACGTTTACTGCACTGAATGCTATATATAGGATACAGCGTTACAGCAATTTAACTACAAGAATATTTATTGAAAGAGAATATGGGGCTAAATTCAGAAAAATCAAACCTAATTTCACATAATAAAATTTAACTCTTGATTTATAAAGATATTTTCTTGGTTCATTTTACAGTTGTAGGCTAAAAACTCTACACCTAGGGATTTTGCTTCCGCGACTAATTGAGCATAAGTAGGATCAATATGAGTGGCTGGGCTGACTTGGCTGATCCCTGTATGCTGAACTAAATACAGCATTACAGCTCGTTGCGGTAAATTTGATGGTGTATCCAAGACATGCATTAATTCACGACAGTGTTTGTGTGCTCGGGTAGAAATGGTGTCAGGGAAATAACCTAATGAAGACTGTGGCGCCTGTAACGTGACACTTTTTACTTCTAAATACGTTAGTGAGTCGTCGGTATGAGTTAATAAAAAATCTATTTTAGATTGTTCTTTTCCGTATTTTACTTCGCAGGCAATATCGCTAATATTAGGCAAAGAAGTAATAAGACCTTGTTGTAATGCAGCTTTGACGATGTTGTTTGCGCGGTGTGTATTGACACCTATCCACTCTTCTTGCGTATTTTGCACAAGTTCTAATGTGTATTTTAGTTTCCGTTTCGGATCATCATTAGGCTGTACCCACGCAGTAAAACCCGGTTCGGCACAGCCTGTCATCTTGCCCGTATTAGGACAATGCGCAGTAATGACTTCACCCGTATCAAGCTCGACATCAGCAAAAAAACGTTTGTAACGTGCGATTAATTTACCTTTTAATAGCGGTCTTTTAAACAGTCCAGTAAATAGTGCTGGTGAGGGTATCGTCTGTGCAGGGAAAGGCATGATATACTTACTAAAATGACATTGAATAAAAACATATTAAGAAGCATATCACAATGAGCTATTTTTTAATCCACAAAACCACTCAAACACCGGTTTCACCTTATAATCCTAACAGCCTTATTTCAATGAATGAAAATGGCTTAACAGTTCATTTAACAGGGCAAGATGATGTTCGCGATTGTCAAAAAGCAGCCCGTTTAGCGAGTGGATTAATCCATTCGCAAATTCAATTTGTGGGGTTGTGGGAGCCGATATTACAGCGAAGCTTTGTCTTGGCATTAGGTAATACAAATCTTTCTGTTAAGTGGGCAGTTGTAGATGCAACAGAATCTAGCGAGCAATCTATAGCAAACTCGATGGTGCTAAACCAATCATTGATGGCGGTCGAATTTGCACGTGAATTAGTGAATCAGTCCCCGCAAGATTTATCACCTGAAGCTCTCGCAGAGCAAGTTGCCCATCATTTAGAGGGTCTTGCACCTGAATATGTCAGCGCCAAACATATTGTGGGCGATGCACTCGTGGAATTTGGTTGGCATGGATTATATGAAGTCGGTCGTGGTAGTGTGCGCCCACCCGTTTTATTAGAGCTCGACTATAATCCGACGGGCAATCCTGATGCACCTGTTGATGTTGCATTAGTCGGGAAAGGCATTACTTTTGATAGTGGTGGCTATTCGATTAAATCAAGCGAAGGTATGTTGGATATGAAATGTGATATGGGTGGTGCAGCGACGGTTAGTGCCGCTTTAAGTCTAGCCATCATGCAAGGTTCGACGAAGCGCATTCGCTTAATATTATGTTGTGCCGAAAATCTGATTTCGGGTCACGCTTATAAATTAGGTGACATTATTACTTATAAAAATGGTCTGACTGTCGAAATTGTTAATACTGATGCTGAAGGTCGGTTAGTACTAGCTGACGGTTTGATGGCTGCGTGTGAAGCTCAACCAGGTTTAATTATTGATGCAGCAACCTTAACCGGTGCAGCAGTAATGGCAGTAGGTACTGAATACAATGCGCTGTTTACGGCGAATAATGCGTTAGCACAGCAATTGATAAGTATTGGCGCTTCTGAGGCAGAGCCATTCTGGCAATTGCCTTTAGCTCCTTGGCATCAAGAAATGTGTCCGTCACCGTTTGCGGATACCGCTAATTCACGCCCACAAAAAGGTGGTGGTGCAGGTGGTGCATCGAATGCAGCCGGATTTTTGTCACGCTTTGTGGATGCGACTATTCCATGGGTGCATATTGACCTAGCAGGCGCTTATCATCGCAACCCGACTAACACTAAACCCGCTGGTGCGACCGGTATGGGTGTCTTGAGTATCGCGCAGTTACTTAAATAATGGATACTTTGTCTGCGGCGATTATGTTGTTTTTGATTATGGATCCTCTCGGTAACCTACCGATTGTAATGTCTGTGCTCAAGCCATTTGAACCTAAACGCCGTTTATTTATATTGGCTCGCGAGTTATTATTTTCGCTTATTATATTACTGATATTTTTATATTCTGGTGATTCAATTTTAGCATTTTTGAATATCAAACAAGAAACGGTCAGTATTGCCGGTGGTATCATTTTGTTTTTGATTGCGTTAAAAATGATTTTCCCTTCACCGGGTGGTGTCATGAATTTACCCGCGGGTGAAGAGCCATTTATTGTTCCTTTAGCGATCCCTATGATTGCCGGTCCATCTTCAATGGCGGCATTGATTTTACTTTCTAATCAAGCGCCAACACGGATCGTTGATTGGACATTAGCCTTGATTGGGGCATGGGGATTGTCAGCAATTATTTTGTTATTTTCGGGGCCATTGCATAAAATTTTGGGTCAAAAAGGGCTCTCTGCAGTGGAACGTTTGATGGGGATGATTTTGATCATGCTATCGATTCAACTATTACTTGATGGTGTAAGTGCTTACTTGCAACCAAATACTTTATAAAAGGCATTATTGTGACAAAACCAACGTTATCGACATTTGCTCAAATTCGTGCACTATCACCCAAACAAAGTTTGGCTTTTAGTGTGACAGTATTATCTCGAATGGTACCTCATGTAGCCCTCTATGATGAGTTAAATCAAGTCCCCACAAGTGAGTTGGCACTTACTGGAGTGGGAGAGGTTGCTGTGGGGCCATTGGCTGATAAAGTCTTGGGGTTAGTATGGGGCTATTTAGGCAACCCAAAAAACAAATTTAACTTTGGCGTGCAACTGGAAAAGATCGAGTTGGCTACCCCTGATGTAACTGAGAATACGCCTTTTGGAGTGCTTCCGGCTATGGATGCCTGTATCGGATTATCGGCACTGTTACGCTTATTACAACAAGAACAAGATGATGCCGCAGTAATGATTAGCAAATTAGCACAGGGTGGTGTTGAGGCGATGTTATTGGCGACAGAATTTGCAGTTGAAAATGAGAAAATTGCAGCTATAGATGATGAAGAAAGCAAGGATAATGCTTATTTTACATTATCCAAAAAATTAAAAGCACATCCTTTAATGGAATTTGAAATCGCATTTCAAAGAGAAGTCTTACAATATGTTAATTCGCATAAACTCAACGAACAAAGTGTGAAAGAATTACAACAAATGGTTCAAGAAACAGGGATCACCACCCTAGGTATTGAGCTGGAATAAGCCATACATAAACCCATTAGTTTGTTGTTGCTTAATTGGTTTTAAGCTCGTTGGTGAGGGTTGCTTTAGCAATGCTGAGTTAATACTATTTAACGTTATTGCGGTTTCACATTCTAAATAAATCAGTGTGTCTGTAGTGATTAACTGGAGATCTAATAACTGTAATAAACTAGGAATGAGTAATCCTTGTTTAAAAGGAGGGTCAAGGAATACTATAGTCATGGCCTGCGCTCGCTCACTTAAAGCCTGAGCGACACGAGTAACAGAATGTGCGAATTCACCATCCAACACACTGGCTGTATCTTGAAGCTTCAATGTTGCAACATTCTGGGTTAGTTGGTTTGCCGCCGAAGTATTTTTTTCGATAAAATAAACATGTTGAGCACCTCGTGACAACGCTTCAAAACCTAAACTGCCACTCCCAGCAAAGCCATCAAGACACACACTGCCCTGCACATCCTGCATGAGCCAATTAAATAAAGTCTCTTTGGTGCGGTCAGTAGTGGGTCGAAGCCCTTGTGCATCAAGCACTGGTAATTGACGGCCACGGTGTTGACCTGCAATTATTCGAATTCGTCCTGTAGCGGTTGGTTTTTTTTGATTTTTATGGCGCATCTTGGCTAAATATTACGAGCAGATGGTGGTATGATAACAATTATTTTTTGAGCACGCCCATAAAAGTGCATTCAATGTGTTAGCGTTAACCGTAATTTGTTGTTCACACTTAGCTAACCAGATAACAGGACTCAAGTGTTGTATGTTTAATATATTCAAAAAAAAGAAGCCAAATCAACCACAAAGCACATCGATTGTCGATAATGATGCCAATGATATCGCTGTTGAATCGGAGCTTACAACTGAAGCTAGCACTACTGTTGAGCAAGAGCCTGAATCTGTAATTACAGCGAAAGAATCACCCCAGGAGACGACACTAGAATTAGCGCCTGAGCCTTCTGCAGAGCCACAGCCCAAGCCATCATTTTTTAGTTCTCTTGCAGCTAAACTTGCTCGAACCAAGGCGAGCATTGGCAGTGGGATCGCAGATTTATTTGTGGGTCGCAGTATTGATGATGAGTTGTATGAAGATTTAGAAACGCAGTTATTAGTCGCTGATGTGGGTATGCACACCACACAGAATATCATTGAGCACCTCACTCAAACCACTCAACGTAGTACCTTAAAAGACGGTGATGCCTTACTTGGTGCCTTGAAAGAATATATGGCCCAGTTATTGACGAAAATTGAGGCTCCCTTAATTCCTGAAGTGCCAGATGGTCAAACTGGTCCATTTGTGATTTTAATGGTTGGGGTCAATGGAGTGGGTAAAACTACAACGATCGGCAAAATGGCCAAGCAATTTCAGCAACAAGGCAAAAAAGTAATGTTAGCTGCTGGCGATACATTCCGAGCTGCCGCTGTTGAGCAATTACAGGTTTGGGGAGAACGTAATAACATACCCGTCGTTGCGCAGCATACCGGTGCCGACAGTGCTTCGGTGTTATTTGATGCACTTCAATCTGCAAAAGCTAAAAATGTCGATGTATTAATCGCAGATACGGCAGGGCGATTACAAAATAAAGACCACTTAATGCAAGAACTCGAAAAAGTCGTGCGCGTAATCAAAAAACTGAACCCTGATGCGCCCCATGAAATTATGTTGACGATTGATGCTGGGACAGGTCAAAATGCCATCAGCCAAGCTAAATTGTTCAATGATTCAGTTGGCTTAACCGGTATTACATTAAGCAAGCTAGATGGCACAGCGAAAGGGGGCGTCATTTTCTCTATAGCTGATCAATTTTCAATTCCCGTTCGCTATATTGGTGTGGGAGAGGCGATCGATGATTTACGGATTTTTAAGAGTAAAGAATTCATTGACGCGTTATTTGAGCAAACCAACTAACCATTATGATTAAATTTGACCGCGTCAGTAAAACATATCTAGGTGGGCAACAGGCTTTACAGCAAGTTGATTTTCATATTGAGCCCGGAGAAATGGCATTTTTAACGGGACATTCTGGCGCAGGTAAAAGTACTATCCTCAAATTGATTTCGTTAATGGCACGCCCTAGTGTCGGTAATGTATTGATTAATGGTCATAATTTAAATGACATTAAACTGAGCCAAGTACCTTATATTCGTCGTGATATAGGCATGATTTTCCAGTCTCATCAATTATTAATGGATAAAACCGTATTTGATAATGTGGCATTGCCATTGGTAATCGAAGGTTATTCACGTAAACAAATTCAAAAACGCGTCTCTGCTGCACTGGATATGGTTGGCTTATTACATAAAATCCAACAATTACCGCAGGCATTATCTGGTGGTGAGCAACAACGTGTGGGCATCGCTCGAGCAGTAGTGAATCGACCGCCATTATTATTAGCCGATGAACCAACAGGTAATCTCGATCCTAAATTATCCATGGAAATCATGCGGTTATTTGAGGATTTTAATCAAGCTGGAGTGTGTGTATTTGTAGCTACACATGATTTGGGGTTAATTGCTCGGATGAAATATCGAACCCTGACGATTAAGCAAGGGCGAATGATTGATGATGGCTTAAATGATCAAAATGATCCGTTAAGTACTCTCTCAGATCTCCACGATCCGAATTTACCACCCATGACAAAACTACCGCCGAAGTACACCCTATGAGTTTATTATTTAATGGTCGGACAGGTGACAACACGACGCGCAGAGTAGGATTTTTCCAACGTGTCTTCATGGGCGGCATCAATCACTTACGTCAAGCTTTAGCGAGTTTAGGTGAATTATGGCGCTCACCGCTGGCAACATTTATGACTATTGGTGTGCTAGGACTCAGTATTACCTTACCAAGCACGCTCTACTTGATGGTTAAAAACACCGAAAAGGTGACTGCTGGGTGGGAACAAGCTGGAGAAATATCACTTTACTTACAATCGGGCACAACCGAACAACAAGCTAATCAATTACTCCTTGCGGTGTCATCGATGACGAGCAAAATAGATAGCGCGCGTTTAATTGCTCCAGACATTGCGTTAGAAGAGTTTGAAGCTTTATCAGGGCTGGGTGATTCATTGGCCTATTTGGATAAAAATCCGTTGCCTTATGTGTTACTCATTACACCTAAACCTCAATATTTACAGCCTGAATCGGCCAAACGCTTACTGCAAGAACTGGAACAACAGTCGGTAGTGGACTTTGGTAAGTTGGATATAGAATGGCTCGAAAAACTATACGCGATTGTCTCAATTGCCAAAGATATTGTATGGATAGTAGCAATCCTTTTATGTGTTTCTGTCGTATTAATAATAGGTAACACAATTAGACTCAATATTTTAAGCCAACGTGAAGAAATTGCTGTTATGAAATTGGTTGGTGCAACCGATAACTTTATTCGCTTTCCGTTTTTGTACACGGGTTTTTGGTACGGATTTTTAGGCGGCTTGTTGGCTTGGATGTTAGTGGCATTTTTATTGTGGTGGATCCAATCTGGTGTCGAGAATTTAGCTGGGTTATATCAAGCCGAATTCACCATTAGCGGACTAGACATGCAAGCATTAGGTGTTATCCTGCTAATATCGATTAGTTTGGGTTTGATTGGTTCTTTGATATCAGTGCAAAAGCACATCAAAGAAATTGAGCCTAGTTGAGTGTAATCATTTGAATTTTATTGATTTTTAAAGGTTTCACTAGTTGCAACTAGTAAAACTATACAGCCTGTTGTATGGTTGTGTAAAATAAATGTTAACTGAAAGGTTGGTATACCTAAAAAAACCTCATATTAATTGAAACTATTTACCCATTTAATGGATCTATATCAATTAATTAGAGTGTTAATCTCGCAATTTTTGCGTCACTTTGGTATATTTTATACAGTTGATTAAATAACGGAGTTTTATTTGATGAGTAAATCCATGCAAATGGCATTGACGATTCCTAAAAGCGGTAGTATCGAAAGCTACATTCAATCGGTAAGTAATATACCGATGCTAACTGCTGACCAAGAAAAATCATTAGCAGAGCGTTTATTTAATGAGGGCGATCTAACTGCTGCACGTGAGTTAGTCATGTCTCACTTACGTTTTGTTGTACATATTGCAAAATCTTATTCTGGCTACGGACTAGCTCAAGCTGATTTGGTCCAAGAAGGCAACATCGGTTTGATGAAAGCAGTGAAGCGTTTTGATCCAAATGTCGGTGTGCGTCTAGTGTCGTTTGCGGTACACTGGATAAAAGCTGAGATCCATGAATTTGTACTAAAAAACTGGCGCATTGTTAAAGTTGCGACTACAAAAGCCCAACGAAAACTATTCTTTAATCTACGTAAATCTAAAAAACGTCTAGGTTGGTTCACTCATAAAGAAGTGCAAAAGGTCGCTGAAGAGCTCGGGGTGAGTGAAAAAGAAGTATTGCAGATGGAAGCTCGAATGGGCAGTCAAGATACTGCATTTGACTTATCCAGCGATGACGGTGATGACAATAGTAATTTTGCACCAGCGCAATACTTAGAAGATAAATCTGAAGACGTAGAATCAGCAGTCATAAATGCCGATTATGATTCGAATGCTTCTGCGCGTTTATATTCAGCAATCAAAACATTGGATGAACGTAGTCAGCATATTATTGAGACACGTTGGTTAAGTGATAATAAAATGACATTACAAGATTTAGCGTCGAAATATCAAGTGTCTGCTGAGCGAGTTCGTCAAATTGAAAAAAATGCCATGAAGAAAATTCAATCGGCGATGGCATAGTTATTTACTAGTTAGATTAAATAGCATTATTACTAAAACCCTGAGCTTCTCAGGGTTTTTTCGTATCTGCCTGCGGCATATCTGCCCGAGCCTATCCGCCCGAGCCTTATCCGCCCGAGCCTTATCCGCCCGAACCTACCCCCGTGGCAACACCCAGTACACGCCAGTAAATTCTGCTACAGCGGTATCGCCATCTAAGATATGGACTTTGAGGGTAACCTGCATTTTCTTACCTTCTTGTAATTCAGCATAATCACATTGAAAATGTTCGAAATGAACTTGCGCTCTTGGCTGCATGCTAATGGGTTTATGATAATGAATATTGCCATCACCGAGCACAATTTCACCGTCTAATTTTTTACGTTTGAGTTGTAAAAAGATCATGCCCCAACCGGTGAGTGTCGCCAGCGAAAAAATACTGCCAGCAAACATCGTGCCGTGCAAATTGATATTTTTGTTTAAAGAAGCCCGCACTTCTAAGGTCGAACCGGAGTACTGATGAAGTTTAATGCCCATTTGTTCAGAAATAGGAATCGTTTTTTCCCATGTGCTTTGCAGTTCGTGACACCAATCAGCATTAATTAGATATTGTTGTGCGGTGAGTTTTTTGACCATTTGAATACGGTTTAGCTTACTCAGTGCTTCAGACGTTGATTGCTTAGTGTAACCACATTGTTCAAAAAAAGGACGTGATGTTGCGAGGCTATTGGTAACGGCTCTAACCGCGCCTTGTTCAATGGCATAACTTTCTAATGTAGCAACGATTAAGCGACCATAACCTTTACCATGAGCATTAAAATCAACGGCAATATGGCGTATCTGCACTTCTTCGGCACTGTTAAAATGCACTCGACCGACAGCCATAATTTCATTTTTATAATTGAGTAACATTCGGTGTTCAGCTACTGATTCGTATTCATCTTTTTCTGAACCTATTGGAAAATTAAAAGGTGCTTTGAGGATCTGCCAACGAAACGCAAAATATTGCTCAAGTTGTTGCTCTGTAGTGGGGGTAATAATTTTATACAATGCTTGGTAATCCTATGTATGTAAACTAAACGTCACGGGTCCATCGTTGACCAGTGCTACTTGCATGTCAGCGCCAAATTGACCCGTTGCGACGTGCATTTCTGGAAGGCAAATACGTGATCTTAGCTCATTTATAAACGCATCATACATTGCTTCACCATGTTCTGGTGAAGCGCCTCGGGAAAATCCAGGACGGTTACCTTTTGTAGTATCAGCGACAAGTGTAAATTGTGACACAACCAGAATATCGCCTTTGATTTGTTCGATATTCCAATTCATTTTGCCATCGTGATCGGTAAACATCCGAAACTTGATTAATTTATTGACCATTTTTCGCACATTTAGTTCACTATCATGCGCTTCAACGCCAAGTAATAACAATGCACCATAGCCAATTTCACCAATAATGTGTTGTTCGACAGACACACTTGCCTGCGTGACTCGTTGCACTAATCCAATCATTAATCGTTTACTTTTAGTAGGTGTGGCACTTAATTGTTGAAAAGTTTCGCCATCGTGTCAGTTGCCATTTTTAAAGAAAAGGCAATGGATGGTTCAGAGGTACTATGCCCTGCATCAGGTACAATAGTCAACTGACTGTTAGGCCATAATAGTTGTAGGGTGTAGGATGATTCAATTTTGCAAATCATGTCATAGCGACCATGAACGATATATCCAGGAATATGGGCGATTTTATACACATTCTCAAGGATAAAATTTTCTTCGATAAAGCAATGATGCTTCAAATAATGGCATTCTAACATAGCTAAAGAAGCGATTTGATGTAAGTTATAATTATATAGTGGGTCGCCATAGGGATGTTGAATACGCGATATCCGATCTTCCCAGCCGTACCATGAACGCAATGCATTGGCTTTGTAAAACTTGTTTTTTTGATTAAAGAGTTCAAAAAACGCATCACAAATATCACTTGCTTCAGTCAACGGCGGGATATCTTGGACAAACGTTTCATAATGCTCTGGATACATTTGCGCTGCGCCACCGTGGGGGCAGATATACCATTCGATATCTTGTTGACGTCCTAAAAATACACCTCTAAGGATCAGTCCCTTGACAGTTTGTGGTTCATTAATTGCTGCAAGGAGACCTAGTGTCGCGCCCCAACTGCCACCAAAGATAATCCATTTAGGGATCTGTAAATGCTCTCGTAGTACCGTAATATCAGCTAATAAATGTGCTGTGGTATTATGTGCTAATGATGCAAAGGGCGTAGAGCGCCCACAACCGCGTTGTTCGTAAGCAATGATGTGATACATAGAAGTATCAAACATTCGCGTATAATCGTCGCTCAAGCCCGCTCCGGGCCCGCCATGAATAAATAAAACAGGGATCCCATTAGGATTTCCGGATTGCTCATAGTACAGCCAATGGCCATCGGACACAGGTAGCATGCCATGTTTAAATGGGATAGATGAGGTGTACAGCTTTGGCATATAAGTTGTGCTTCTGTAATTTTTGAGCTAGTTTATTGAATAAATGTTTTCTGTTTCACTATTTACTTATAACAAGGTAGAAATAAATATGCCACAACAAGGATCAGGCGGTAATGTTATCGCAGCCATTTGTAATATCTTTATCCCTGGATTAGGACAGCTCGTTCAGGGACGCATTTTGGGTGCGTTAATGTTCTTTATTATAGCTACAGTCTGTTATGGGCTTGCTGCAACGGTTATATTTATATTCTTGTGGCCGGTAGGCGCAATTTTTCACTTATGGTCTATTATTGATGCTGCACGCTTTAGATCGCCCGGATAATTCTAATTTTAAACTTATCCCTCTAATCGAGTCTATTGCTTAGATTATATACAAATAAAACGACAAAAGGAGTTGTCTGTGTCTTTGTTCAAAAAATTTATTATTATTGCTTCATTGTTGAGCTTAACGGCTTGTCAAAGCGCTTATTATACTGCCTGGGAAAAATTAGGTGTAGAAAAACGCGATATTCTTGTCGATCGCGTTGAAGATGCTCGCGATTCCCAAACTGATGCACAGAAACAATTTGCATCGGAGTTAGCAGAATTTACGAGCCTGATTAACTTTGATGGTGGCGATTTAGAGTCTGTTTATGATGGACTTAATAGTCAGTATCTAGAGTCAGAAGCTGCTGCCAAAGCAGTATCAAAGCGTATAGATAAAGTTGAAAGTGTTGCTGAAGCTTTATTTTCCGAATGGGAAGAAGAATTAAACTTGTACACTAATGCTAAGCTCAAACGAGATAGTCAGGGTAAATTACGCGAAACTCAGACCCAATATAAATCGATGTTGCGGGCTATGCGCAAAGTCGAAAGTAGCATGCCACCTGTGCTCAGCGCGTTACAAAATAACGTTCTATATCTCAAGCATAATCTTAATGCGAGTGCTATTGGTGCATTACAAGGTGAATTTTCAGTGATTAAGTCTGATGTGAACAACCTAATTAAAGAAATGAACGCCGCTATTGAGCAATCAGACTCTTTTATTGCAGCAATGAAAGGGTAACCGCAAGGTTACTCTTCTGCCATTGCCTGAGGCTTCTCATCAGGCGCTAGGACTTCTTGTATTGAGCAAGTAAATTCTGCGCCAACTAACACAACTATCCAAGATAAATATATCCAAACAAACAAGATGGGAATGACGGCTAAGGCCCCATAAATCATTTCGTAGGACGGGAAATTTCCTACATAATAGGCAAAGGCTTTTTTGGATAGCCCAAATAAGAACGTCGCTAGAATAGCGCCACTTAACGCATGCGTAAATTTTACACGCGCATTAGGGACAAGCATATATAAGATCAAGAATCCAATCGTTGAGGTAATACTGGGAACAGTTTTCAGTAACAATGTGTCCAAGCCAAGAGTATATCCTTCAGCATAGCTAGCAATCCCCAGTAAGTAAGAACTAACTAATACACTAGAGCCCATCATAATAGGACCTAAGGTAATTACCATCCAATAGACAGCGAAGGTAAACATCTTCGGTCGTTTTTTTTCAGTACGCCAAATCGTGTTAAGTGTTTTATCTATATTCATGATCAACAACAGTGCGACCACTACTAAGGATGCTATTCCTATTGCGCCCATACCTGATGCATTGGCAACAAATTCATTGATATATTTTTCTAATACATCGCCGGAAGTCGGCACGAAGTTATTAAGGATGAATGCTTGCAGCTCTAGACGTACTTCCGCAAAAGCAGGAAACGCAGATAGCATGGTAAAAAAGACCATGATAAATGGCACTAAAGATAATAACGAAACATATGCAAGATGACCTGCCGAAACGGTTACTTTGTCCGTTGCACAGCGCGCCACAAAATAGCGCGCAATAGCGGGGAATTGAGGAATGAGTTGGTGTCGCATCAACGCCATCCATTGGCGAAAGGTTTCTATCATGCACGCAGTCCTAGCATATGACAAATGGCGTAGCTTAACTCGCTACGGTTGAGTGTATAAAAATGAAAATGTTTAACGCCTTCTTTAGCTAGTACTTTTACTTGATCCATTGCGATGTTTGCTGCAAGTAAATTACGCGTAGTTTGGTCGCCATCATCTAAACCATCATACATTTTATGTAACCAATTAGGAACATGAACATCCGTGAAACCGGCAAATTTCACGAGTGTTTGATAGTTTGTTACAGGTAAAATCCCAGGAACAATATCTAAATCAATACCTGCTGCTGCCGCACGGTCGCGGAAACGAAGGTAATGTGAAGTATCAAAGAAAAATTGAGTAATAGCTTCGTTAGCACCTGCCTCAGCTTTGCGTTTTAGGTTAAGCAGGTCAAATTGGGCATTGGGTGCTTCAGGATGTTTTTCTGGGTAAGCGGCAACCGAAATATCAAAATCAGCGACATCTTTCAATAATGCGACTAAATCACTGGCGTACATATCTGGCTTTTCCATTCCTGGAGGAAGATCGCCACGCAATGCAACGATGCGACGGATGCCATTCGCCCAATATTCTTTGGCTATATCAATGAGTTCTTCGCGGGATGCATCAACACATGTTAAATGCGGAACCGCTGGCACACCAAGATCATGTTGGATCCGTTTTACGACATTATGAGTCTTGTCACGCTCGCCACTATTTGCGCCATAGGTAACTGACATATAAGCAGGTTTAAGTGGCGCTAAGCGTTCCACTGATTTCCATAGCATATTTTCCATTTTGTCATTACTAGGAGGAAAAAATTCAAAAGAAACGTTGATATCACGCAATTCGGAAAGCGTTTGGTTGAGAGAATCAACGCCTTGGGCGTAAGAAACCATGGAAATACCTCAAATAAATATGTATACAATAGACGTTTAGACGTCTAAACTACGTAATATTAGTCGTTTGGTCAAGTTATATAGTGCGATCATCTACTAATAACCTATAGCAATAAAGCATAATAATAATAATAAACGCAGAACGTTTAAGGAGCACCCTATGGCTAAATGGAACGGCAAATATATTCATCCATACGCAGAGCATGGGAAGAAAAGCGAACAAGTCAAAAAAGTAACCGTTTCGATCCCTATCAATGTCCTGAAAGTGTTGACTGATGAACGCACTCGCCGGCAAGTCAACAACTTACGCCATGCGACAAATTCTGAATTATTATGTGAAGCGTTTTTACATGCGTTTACTGGGCAACCATTGCCGGATGATGACGATTTGAAGAAAGGCAATGCGAATCGTATCCCTGAATCTGTGCGCAAACTAATGGAAGAAATGGGGATTGATGCCACACTCGATGAGCTGACCGACGAGTAGCACTCCCCACACTACTTTCAGTCTTCCATATACCCTTCGGGTAATTCATCAAAGTGTGCCACACCAGAGTCAATCGCTGCTTGAGCCACTGCTTTTGCTATGCGAGCACAAAGCCTTGGGTCCATTGGTTTTGGAATAATGTACTCGCGTCCAAACACTAATGAATCAACACCGGCAGCAACTAATACTTCTGCTGGTACTGGCTCTTTGGATACTTCTCGTAATGCTTCAACTGCAGCGACTTTCATCGCATCGTTAATTTCGCTTGCGCGAACATCTAATGCACCACGGAAAATAAACGGAAAGCACAACACATTGTTGACCTGATTTGGATAATCAGATCGACCGGTCGCCATAATTAGATCACTACGCGTCGCCATAGCTAATTCGGGTTTGATTTCTGGATCGGGGTTGGAACAAGCAAACACAATAGGGTTCGGTGCCATTAAGGCTAACGTTTCTGCTGGTAAAACATCTGGACCAGATACACCCAAGAACACATCGGCACCTTCCATAACATCTTCCAGTGTGCGTTTATCGGTATTATTGGCAAATGCCACTTTATGTTCGGGCAAACCTTCACGTCGGGTATGGATGACGCCATTGCGATCTAACATGTAGATTTTTTCTCGTTGAGCACCACATTTAATCAGTAATTCCATACAAGCAATTGCAGCGGCACCCGCACCCATACAGACAATCCGAACGTTTTTGATGTCTTTACCTTGAATTTCTAAGGCGTTGAGCATACCCGCAGCAGTAACGATTGCTGTTCCGTGCTGGTCATCATGAAAAATAGGGATCTTACAACGCTTTTGCAATTCACGTTCGATTTCAAAACACTCAGGTGCTTTGATATCTTCAAGGTTGATGCCACCAAAGGTATCAGCGATATTGGCCACAGTGTTGATAAATTCTTCGGTGGTGCGATGGGTCACTTCAATATCGATGGAATCAAGTCCAGCAAAACGCTTAAACAATAACGCTTTACCTTCCATTACCGGTTTGGAGGCAAGAGGGCCTAAGTTTCCTAAGCCCAAAATTGCAGTACCGTTTGTAATAACAGCAACTAGATTACCTTTGGCGGTGTATTTATAAGCATTGGCAGGATCATCAGCGATTTCACGTACTGGCTCAGCCACACCTGGGCTGTAGGCAAGGGCTAAATCATTAACAGTCGCTGCGGGAGTCGTTAATTCGATACTGATCTTTCCTGGTTTTGGCAGGGCGTGATAGTCTAACGCTTGTTGACGAAAATCAGACATTTTTCGTGCATTTCCTTGAGATGTAGGGGGTTAAAAGTACCTCTGTCTTTTTGCTTTATTATTGTTTTTATTAGCATTAATTTATAATGTATCACACTAAAAATTAAATACATATCCGATTTCTGAATACCCACAAAAAAAGCGCTGAATGAGCGCTTTTTGAGAAGAATGTATTGGCTGCTAGCAGCGAATCATTTTTATTTTTTGCTAAGTGCAGAGAAACGCTTGTTGAATTTATCAACACGACCACCTGTATCAACATTACGTTGCTTACCTGTATAGAACGGGTGACAAGCAGAACATACGTCTAGGTTTAAATCTTTACCTACAGTAGAACGGATCTTGATTACGTTACCACAAGAACAGGTTGCAGTGATTTCAGCGTACTTAGGATGGATATCTTGTTTCATAGGGGTTACCTTATAAATTTAGGCCGTATCGCTATACAACCCGAAGCTGTACACCATACGCAATAATTAACATGACTCACCGCACACGCAATGAGTCGCAAAATGGACGCGCATAATAATGTAACTTAGCCCTTTGATCAAGTATAATCGCGTTATTGGTCAATAAAAACGATAAACATAAGCATACATGGTATTTTTGGCAATTGCAGTGCCTGTCCCGCTGCGTAAAACCTTTCATTACACTCACAGCGAGCCCGTTGCCATTGGGGCACGAGTATTGGTGAGCTTCGCCAATCGTCAGTTGGTCGGGATCGTGGTCGAATGTCAGAGTGACAGCGCAGCACTATCTCCTGCTAAAGCTGCTGCCAGCGAGGAAATTAACTTAGCAAAACTCAAAGCGATTACTACCGTATTAGACTCACAAGGGATCCTCTCCGAGCAATGGCTGGCGTTATTAACATGGACATCAACCTATTATCAGCACCCTGTCGGTGAAGTTTTACAAACAGCTCTACCAAGTGCTTTGCGTAAGTCGGTATCCAGTTCCCCCAAGCCTCAACTGGTTATTCAGCTCAACGACACCTTACAAGCATTAAATATACGTGGCAGTGATTTGACGCAAACCGTCGATTTGATTGCTTTAAAACGGGCGCCTAAACAGTATGCTTTAGCGTGTTATGTTGCTGCACAAACTCAAGTCTTGGACACTCAGGCCGCGGAAAATCATACAAAACAGACACAACAGGATAAGCAAAACAAAAACGTCACTGGCATCAATAAAGCCCAGTTGCGTCAGCAATTTGGCTCTCCAGCTCTGAATGCTTTACTTAAAAAAGAGATATTGGTTGAAACATCACATATACCGCCTGCGGGGAGTTGGTTTTCACAAACAGGTGCTGCGCATTTTCAAGCGATAGCAGGCTTGTCTGCCAATATAGAGCAATCCATCGCAATTACGGGGATTAATAGCCAGCTTGACCAATTTGGTTGCTTTTTGCTAGAAGGGATAACAGGTAGTGGCAAAACAGAAGTCTATTTGCAAGTTATCAATCAAGTATTACAACGTGGCCAACAAGTATTAATTTTGGTGCCTGAAATTGGGTTAACGCCACAAACCGTGTCGCGTTTTGAGGCACGCTTTGGTATTGATGTGGGTGTGCTACATTCTGGATTAAGCGACACTGAACGCTTAGCAGTGTGGCAACAAGCTCGATTAAATCAAATTGGTCTGGTGATAGGGACTCGTTCTGCTATTTTCACACCTCTACCTGAGTTGGGTATGATCATCATTGATGAAGAGCATGATGATTCCTTTAAACAGCAAGACGGATTGCGTTACCATGCCCGTGATGTGGCAATTATGCTGGCGCAACGCCACAAAATTCCGATTATCTTAGGAACGGCAACTCCCGTTTTAGAAACATTGCAGCGTGCCTTGACAGGGAAGTTTCAACATTTTGTGTTGGCTAAGCGTGCCGGTGATGCAGCTGTAGCGCCGGTAAATTTAATCGATATATGCCAACAACCGCTGACATATGGACTTGCGCCTCCCACCATAGAGGTAATGCAATCGCATTTGGCACAAGGCAATCAAGTGTTGTTATTTATCAATCGCCGCGGTTTCGCACCTGCGGTCGTGTGTCAACAATGTGGTCACGTTGAAGATTGCCGCGCATGCGACAAACCTATGACCTATCACAAAGCGCAATCACGTTTGGTGTGTCATCAATGTTTAGCCCAAGCCCCAGCTCCGCATCGTTGTACAGCTTGTGGTGCAACAGAGTTGATGACGCAAGGAGTGGGTACTGAGCAGCTAGAACAAGGTTTGGCTGAGTTATTTCCGCAATATTCGACGATCCGTATTGATTCTGACTCAATGCGTGGCAAGCAAACCCTCGCTAATACGATTGAACAGATCAATCAACGTGAGCATCAAATTTTACTCGGTACGCAAATTTTGGCAAAAGGTCACCATTTTGCTCACGTGACTTGTGTTGTCATTATGGATGTCGATGGGGCGTTGTTTAGTGCGGATTTTCGCGCACCTGAAAAACTCTCACAGTTAATTACACAGATTTCAGGTCGTGCGGGGCGGGCGGATAAACCTGGCGAAACCTTTTTGCAGACGACCCAACCAGGGCATCCGTTATTACAAGATTTGGTCAATAATGGTTATGGACATTTCGCTCGATTTGCGTTGCATGAACGCGAACAAGCTCACTTGCCGCCTTATAGTTTTCAGGTTGTGTTTCGTGCTGAAGATGAAAATCCACAACGTGCAATGCAAGTACTCCAATATGCGAAACAATTATTGAGCAACATGTCGAATATTTCGACAGTCGGACCTGTGCCATGTTTAATTGAGAAAAAACAAGCTCGCTATCGTTACATGTTGATTATACAAAGCCCGTATCGTGATTTGCGGCAAAAAGTCCTCGCGACGATTATGGATGAATACAACGATTATGCGAACAAGTTGCGAGTTAGATGGTCTATTGACGTAGATAACATAGATTTTAACTAAGCAACTCACTACAATAGTAGTGTACATTTTTTCATTATCAGGTTTTAACGCCGCATGGCTCAAAAAGATTATATCAAACGTAAACCAACACCTCGTAAAAAAGGCACACCGTCGAATCGTAGTAAAGCGTCGGCTAAATCAGCGACCTCATCCATCTCGCCTAAGATTAAAATAGGATTTGCGGTATTGGTGTTAGCCGGTTTTGCTTATTTTTTATATTCGATCAAAGATGATGCAACAGTGGTTCCGGCAACAGCACCGTCGGTTAAAATCGTAACTCAGCCTGATATTGATGAACTTGACCCTCTTCCGGAGTTACCTAAAGAAGAATGGGCGTTTATTAAATCGTTACCGGGGTATGAAGTAGAAATCGAGGCCGAAGTGGCGACATCAGATAAACGCTATTTGATGCAATGCGGGTCGTTTAAAATTTATGAGCAAGCGGATTCGATGCGAGCAACGATGGCTTTTGTTGGGCTTGAACCCCAGATCCGCGGTTCAAAATCAGGTTGGTATCGGGTGATTTTGGGGCCGTATGACTCAAAACGTGATGCAGAGCGTGACCGTCATGTTTTGCAGCGTGAAAATATCAACTCTTGTCAGATTTGGTTTTGGAATTTATAAGTGCATATTCGTCGATAATCCAACGTAATTCATTACTAATTGCCTTGAATTATCGATTCTTCCCCCCCACATAGTTCTTATTAGGCACAATAGTGTGCGATATATATAAGGATTACCTGTGACTACTATTGTATCAGTTCGTCGTGGCAACCAAGTCGTTATGGCCGGAGATGGGCAAGTCTCATTAGGCAACACCGTGATGAAGGGCAACGCTAAAAAAGTACGCCGTTTATATCATGATAAAGTCATTGCGGGTTTTGCCGGTGGCACGGCTGATGCCTTTACATTATTTGAGCGTTTTGAAAGTAAACTAGAAAAACATCAAGGTCATCTGACTAAAGCCGCTGTTGAATTAGCCAAAGATTGGCGCACCGATAGAATGCTACGCAAACTCGAAGCATTATTAGCGGTCGCTGATCATACTGCTTCGTTGGTGATCACGGGTAATGGTGACGTGATCCAGCCTGAACACGATTTAATTGCGATTGGCTCTGGTGGCCCTTTTGCCCAGTCAGCGGCGACTGCGTTGTTGGAAAATACTGAGTTATCTGCACAAGAGATAGCGACCAAAGCGTTAACGATTGCCGGTGATATTTGTGTGTTCACCAATCATAGCCATACCGTTGAAACGTTAGATTATTAAGTCCAAAGCATAGATAGTATTGAGGAACAGATTATGTCAGCTATGACACCCAGAGAAATCGTCCATGAGTTGGACACACACATTATTGGGCAACAAGATGCCAAGCGCGCGGTATCCATTGCGTTAAGAAATCGTTGGCGCCGGATGCAATTACCTGAAGCATTACGCCAAGAAGTGACACCGAAAAATATATTAATGATCGGTCCTACTGGTGTCGGTAAGACTGAAATTGCACGTCGTTTGGCAAAGCTAGCGAATGCGCCATTTATAAAAGTCGAAGCGACAAAATTCACCGAAGTTGGCTATGTTGGTAAAGAAGTTGAAACCATTATTCGTGATTTGACAGATATTGCAGTCAAAATGACCAAAGAACAGGCGACGGCTAAGGTCAAATTCAGAGCAGAGGAAGCGGCAGAAGATCGGATTTTAGATGTACTGATCCCACCTCCGAAAGATATCTTTGGTGAAAACCAAGATACCGATAATAAATCAACGCGCCAAGTGTTTCGTAAAAAATTACGCGAAGGTAAGTTAGACGATAAAGAAATTGAAATTGATGTAGCGTTACCACAAGTTGGTGTGGAGATAATGGCGCCTCCAGGTATGGAAGATATGACCAATCAATTACAAGGGATGTTTCAGAATTTATCAGGTAATCAATCGAAAAAGAAAAAACTGACAATCAAAGATGCGTTCAAGTTATTAATTGAAGAAGAAGCGGCAAAGTTAGTCAATCAAGAAGATCTAAAACAAGATGCAATTGAAGCGTTAGAGCAAACCGGAATTGTCTTTATCGATGAGATTGACAAAATTTGTAAGCGCGAAGGCAATTCAAGCTGTCTCTTATACACATCTCCGAGCC
>OJAZ01000023.1_pt1 | contig 99721 bp, 182 predicted proteins | sample 1589851 | NCBI WGS metagenome assembly OJAZ01 (sample SAMN05416792, study PRJEB24817) | seawater metagenome | isolation source: Sea water | place: Canada:Atlantic | collected 2013-07 | reverse complement strand
CAAATACACCACTGAAATTATCGTTGACCAGATGCAAATGCTTGGCGGTGGTAATGGCGGACAAGGCCAGAATGACAACCAGAGTCAAGGTGGATACCAACAAAACCCAAACCAAGGCAGCCAAAACTTTAACGACTTTCCAGACCAGTAGTGGTAAGGCGTTGAATGAGCAAAAAGGGTAGCATAACGCGGCCTTTTCCCTGCATGTTTTTTTGCTCCGATGAACGACCAGTATGATAATTTAACAACGTGCACCTACTGCAAAAAGAGGTAATTATGTTCTCCCTTACACAAGCCTTTAGCAATTTATTTAAACAAGTATTGCCTGTTCGTGCAGAGAGTACGCACGCAGTGTTTTATTTTCCTCAAGACTTTACGCGAAGAGGAATGCAGGGCACCCACTTTCTGGCGATCCCTTTTGACGCAGACAGCCCATTATTGTGGTGTGTTTTTGGTGTAGAGGATGATGCACCGTATGAACTTGGCAACCTTGCGTCTGAAGTGGAAAGGGGAGACAGCAATATTAATATGGTAACCTTCAGTGAGGGCGCGGTAGGAAAACATGAAGATCTGGTGTGCAAGAAAGCCAAGTCCTACCTGAACAATATTGTCGAAGAAAGGGATAAGACGTTGCTAATGTTAGATGGCGGTATTATCGGTGATTTCATTGGGAACTTCTCGCTTAAGGGAAGTTAGCGGTTAATTGGTGAAGCGTTTGTTCAAAGCGTCCTTAGGCGCTTTTTTTGCTTTAAGGAATCTGTAATCGGTGATGTTTTCCAATGAGAGGTTAGTACGGCGCTGTTTTAAATAAAAAGATTGACAAATTATCATATTAAAGTACACTTACAGCATAATAATCAAGTATTTCACGACGAAGAGACGGAACATGGAGCGCATTAAATTAATTGATAGCTTGGCTTCGGTATACCAACAATTTTATGACTTTGTTTTGGATACTCGCGAGCAAAACAAACTTAACCGCGCAACGTCATATTTGAGTAAGGCGATGACGGATGTTGGCGAATCGTTAGTCGATATTGCGCCTGACGTGTTGGCTGGCGTGCACGGAAAATTAGAGTCGGCCATTGCTGAGCTTGAAGCCCAAAAGCCTGAGCTGCCATCTCGTAAAGTACTGTTAGGCAACCTGGTTGGGGACTACAGCAATGCTGTTTCTGATTTTACTGCTGCCGGTGGTAAAGGGTTTTATGACGTAGGGTTGTCTATTTATGTTACTTACGATCAAGACGTTGATGTTATCCGTCAAGCCATCTCTGCGTTATCAAATGAGCATGATGTTCATATATTCGTAGATAGTGTCAAGGGTAATAGCGAGGGTAACTCTCATCGAAAAGCTGCGCATTTTGGCGTAGTGTTGCCATCATCAAAGCTGGTTGAATTTGAACAAACGATTAGTGAGTTCCTGACCCCTAATGCGATGTTTGAATATCAGCATTCGGTAAAGGCGCACTATTATTTCATTTCTCCCCTGTTGAACAATCTTGAAGGTAGTCATGATGATGCGCTTGGTTTTTTAAGCAAACTTCAAGCAGAAAGCTCAGATAAAGACGTTGGGAGCTGGTTCGTTGAGAATATGTTTACGCTACTAGGGTGTGCGCGTTACGAGTTCAGAACGTCTGACGAGTTGAACGAAGCGATAGAGTTATCACTGTCAACGGTAACGCTGTATAACCGCGATAAGGGTGAGATTTTCAATGGTGTGATGCCAACCTGTTATTATTACAGCGAAAGTGAAATTAAACAGTTTGGGCTAGATGCTTCAGGGTTTGATGTGTGTGACGCCGGCCAACTCGGTAAGGTCGTTAACATGGTGGACGAACTTTCGATATTCGCTCAGAACAAACAAAAGAGAGAGGTTGCGTAAGCTGCCTTTTAAAACAGCCAGTTCGGCAATAAGGAGTTAAGAGTGGGAAGCGCAATTTACATTAATATCAGTGACAAAGATCAAACCGTCAAGGTGAGCAATCAGATTTTGCAGGATCATCAGTCAATGCAGATATGTGATCCTGTAAACTTGGGCTTGTCGCTAGAAGACACCCTATTTAAAGACATGGGCTGTTTTAATGACATGTTTGCAAGAGCGGTGTTAAGCAAGATGTCTCCTGAGAAGGATGTGGCAGAAATGCTTAAGTGGATGAAAGGTGCTGTGCCGTATTTTGGACGCCAATACACGCACTTTCACACTAACGACAAAACGTATTTATTGATTGTTAAAGGGGTTAATTCGGCATTGTATGAGTGCTTGCGCTTCTTTTATTTAGGCGATGAGTTGATGGTCAGTGTAGACAAATCAGCAGTAGATATCGCTACTTGCTTGGCGTGGCTGGCAGATGAGTCTGTGAATGCAATGGTGTAAAAGCATTGTTGTGCGTGAAGGGCTAAGCGGCATTTTTTTTCGCAATAAGATGAATTTATGATTGACATCGGGTTTCATTCTGATATGATTCAGTTATTGAACACACACGGAGAACACCATGTCAGACAAAAACAAAATTTACTTACTTGAGCGTATCGAGACAGGTAATGACGAAGCGAAAGATGATCCTTGGGCTGGAATGCAAGTCGATGTCGCGGTAGGCATGGTTGTGTCAGCGGTTGATGCTATTAATGCCCGTGAAGTTGCTGGGAAACATTGTGGTGATGAAGGGTTGCGTGCTTGGCATGATGAAAACTGGACAACGCTAAAGTGCATCTCTCAAGAAACGTCAGAGCCAGTAGGTTTGGTCTTGCGTAACATGCTCTAAATGAATTTGCTTGTAGCTGGTGGTTGAACCACCAGCACAAGTCTCACTTTACCTTTTAAACTTTGTTTTATTATTTCTAGAACTGAGAAGAAAAACCTTCAGCTTCATCGTTTAATCGCACCAAGTTGCACTCCTATTACCCCTTGTTTCACTATCCATATTATCTGTCGTAAATCTACCTAGCGCCATGAATTCATCCAGACCGGTGTATCTAAACGTGATGGTTTAAATGCCGTCTATGGCGTGCTGCATGTCTATTTCTCGTTGTTTGTTCAAGTCATAGAGAGCAAGCTGCCCTGCCGATGCTGTCACTTCAGTTTTGAATCGAAATGCCATATCAACCAATGCTCATTTCAACGATTAAATGAAATAAAATGATTGACAAATTATCAGAATGAAGTAATATACACGTACTCAAACAAAAACCTACACACAAGGTGGAAAACATGCAAAACATCAATCAATTAAGCGGCAATGCGTACTACGAACAGTTAATGAAAGAAATTGAGCAAGAGCCTAAAAGTAGCGGTGTAAAAATCGTTCGTATGCAAGGTGATTATGGTAATGACGGCAGTTACAATGGCATGTCTACTTCGTCTTCCACAACGTTCTCTGTGGTAGGTATGGCGGCATCAGCAGTTGTTAACTAAAAATAGGCGCATAGCGCCTATTTGTCTTATTACATATGCGTGCTGGGTATCCAGTCACGCACATTAAAACACTGTTTTAAGCGTTTTCCTGCTGGTGTTTTTGTTTTATTCCAGCTTCCCCTAACTCACTTAACTGATATAGATTGTCAAGCGTGGGAGTTACCCCTGTTATTTCCTCGAAATCTGCAATATCCATGTGGCGGCAGCGAAACACTACCCTACCGAGAATGAACAGAGATTCAGTGCATAGGCGTTTCATGAATTTGTACAACAAAGGCGCTCTACCTGTATCTTCCTTAAATTCAGTTTCGTACAGGTCAATCATGTTGTTCCATTCTCGGGTGAACGGCGCGTAATGCGGAGCGTTCTCGACCAAAGGGGTGAGGTTTTGAATAGAGGGGCATGCTTTGACCATATCAATGCAGCGCCTAAAATCAGATGGATCGGAAGGGGTCGGGTGGTGCTCTGTTTCAATGCCGGCAATGTTCAGTGCGATTGCTTTTGACGACATGCCCGTGTTACCGGTAGCAAACCAATTTAACACCTCTTCACGAATGGTGTCGATATTGCCATTTACTGCGGTCGGGTTGATCCTGGGGTACGGGGTGTTATTACTCATACGAAGTCCTTTTCCGTTGGAATATATAGTGTGCATTAAAATGCGCTTGTGAGCCAGTTATGTTAGCAGATGAGCGGTTATTTAGGAATAGCCGGAAAACACATTTAATGTGATAGATTTGCGTACTAAGCAATGTGTAATGGAGTGCATTTATGTTCGGGAGCAGAGTGTTAAAGAAAAAAATTGAAGTGCTAAGCAATGAGAGGGATGCTTTGCTAGAACGCAACAATCATCTTGAAGGCGAATTGGCACTACTACGAAACATGTTTTTAGAGCTAGGGTTGCCATATCCTGAGCACACTAGAGACCCGCGTTTATTGCAAGTTAAAGTGAAAGTGCTTGAGCAAATGAAAAAGGAGCCTAAGAGCACATTAAGTGATAACACATTTGCCATACTGCATCATTCGGTGGCGATGGATATTGAGTCTTTAAGGATACAAGGTGTGTGCGTTGAAAGTCTGGTGCCAGGTTTTGAGTTCATTGAACAGACGTGTCCGGCACCCTTAACCGTTCCAGAGGAAGCCCAGGACACCCCAATCTTTATAGATCCAGATATCACCGAGCATGACCCCATACGCACCAGTAACACTTACACACCATCAGGTAGCCACGAATCGACCGATACAAGCACTGATTCTGGTGGTGGCAGCAGTGACAGTGACTAACAATTGTTAATTGACTAAAGCTCGTTGTACGGGCTTTTATTTTGCCTTATGGTCAATAAATGATTGATAAAATAATTCATTGTGATAATATACACACTCACTAAACAAAAGGGCACCACACATGCTATTACCTAATGAACAACAAGCTAAAGATTTCGTTTTGAAAATTGGTCAAAAGCGTTCTGAACGCTTATTAGACTTAGTGTGTGGTCGTATAAAACGAAGAGCTGACAAAGGTAACGCGCAAAACCCTACAATGTATTTCACCGAATCAAACGTGCGTAAGGCGCAGTGGGAAATTGATATGGAATATAACTTAAAAATGGGGTTGACGCTTACCGATGATTACAACACCCCCGTTGCAGCAAAAGCGCGTATTGCCGCTAGAATTGCTGCTCGTAATGAAAGAAGAAAGGAGCGCCTTAGTGCATAATGACAACGGATCACTAGAACAGATGCCACTGGAGCCAACCGACCAGCAAGTAGTATCGGCCAGCTTTTCCCTGAGACATGATTTTGGATTGTTGCCAGATGAAGAGCGAATGATTTATCAAACGCAGTGCCGCGCATGGTGGAGAGCCATTGCCAAAGAAATGAACAACCCTTCTCAGCACCCACTTGTAATAAGTGAAGTTGAGAGCATGAGTAATCAAACCAATAAGGCTGATTAGTATGTTTTTCGAAAGAGCGACTGTTTTTTATATAAAAAGCCATCCGCGAGGATCATTTGAGCCGGTGTGCGTTAAGGAAAAGAGCCAGCATCCTTTTGCTGTGTTTAAAAACGCAAAATCGAAGTCGTACAAGCAAAGCAGAAGTCGGGGCAGTAACTGTCTCAAGAAGGGGAGAGTAAGGTTTTAGTGGCGGAATGAAATAAATGATTGACAAACTGGTTTCAAAAGGGGTATATTATGTACTCTACACCCACACAAGGAAATGCCTGTGCAAAGCGTTAATTTTAGTGCCGATTCAGTCACGCAAACTGTCGTTAATAACGTTCATTTAATTAAACAAGCCATACTGTCTGCCTATGAGCCGGTGAGCTTCGAAGAGTCATCTCTGTTAGTTCAAATAAGCCCTTACGCAAACCCTGCTTATGGAGTGATATTGAAGCTGACAAACAACAACACTCAAGCGCGCTTTCAAATGAGCCTTAACCGCACTAAGGGAGCGCTGGGGGATGTTTACGGCGAACTATTAGATTTATGTCTATTAGGTGGCGAAGAAGGTAAGAATGCCAGGGAGGAGCTTGCTCAGACCATCAAGGAACACTACGGTGCGCCAGCGAATGTTAAGTTTGCCGCTGTTCAGGCTTGCATTGATGTTGATATATCAGAGTTAACGATTGATGTGTTGGCCTGTATTGAGAAGCTGCTAAGAGTTTCATGCTTGAAGCCGCGACCGCTAAACGCAAGAAACGTGCAGTTCGCATAAATCTAATCAGTCGATAAAAGCCACTATGTGGCTTTTATCTTGCCCAAATAAATATAAAATGATTGATAAAACTATCATAATGAAATATACTGTGTACATCAAGTCGAGACAGACACCACACACAAGGTAATACATTATGAATCGCACTTTAACGTCACAGATGATCCAGTTCAAAGGTAATGCAACTGCTCGTAGACCAAATGAACAGCAAGTTAACTTAATGCAAATGCATGGCTTTCGTTTCCATGCATCAGAGAAGTTTGGTGACCATTGGACAATGGAATATACGCGCATTGTGACACGCTTTGAAGCTGTGCCTAGAATGATGCTAGAGCGATTAGGTAAACAGTTCAAGAGCGTAGACACGAAAGAATCTGTTGTGTTTAACGACGCGACCAACAAAACATCCAATGCAAGCGCTATGTAATAGGCGCTTGCTGAGAAACCGACCACGAACAGTGACGTCACATTCCTGATCTTGGGCTTGTGAGATATAATAAGCCCTTATCGTTATACGACAGGGAGAGAGTCATGTTTCTATCTTTAATGGATGCTATCCGGAGATTTGTAGCATTTTGCGTATTCATATTTTTTTACATCAAGCCTGATATTGTACGTGACAGGATATGGTGATGTTGCCGTCCCTTTTATACAGAATATTGCCTTTGAAATAGAGTCGTATGTTGATTACTTGTATGAGGGAGGGGATATAGGCATGAGCTTCGATGGGATCCTTATTGCAGGAATGGTCATCTTTTGTCTTGTTGCTTGTGTGTCATCAGTTTTGAGAGGGGGACCAAGTAGAAGGAATTACTGGGATCGCGATAGTGGACGCACTAGCGGCTGGGGTTGGGGAGACGATGACGGCGGCGATTAACCTTTAAACATGCCTAAGAAGCATTTAATTACTATGTTTCGCCACCAAAAGACAAAAAAGATTGACTTCATTTGTCATTCTGATAATATATAGGCACTTAAACAAAACCAGTCGGGAACACACATGAACCTATTTAAAACAGAAAAATCAATTAACGGTCAATTTATAACTTTAGCCAGAGCATTAACCCTTGATGATGTAAATATAAAAGAGAGCAATTCATCAGCCCCTAAAGCTGACGATAGCTTTAAGTTTACACCAAGCAGCCTTAGCGAGACAATCTCGGTTACACTTAACGAAGAGCGCATAAAAGAACTTTTAGAAGTCACCGGTACCGAAGTATTAGACGATGGTCGTTATAACCGTTCTGGTAATAGCGTAAGTTATGTAACGGATGCGTGGCATTCGAAAGCGAAAGCGTTTTATGCTAGCGTTGAGAAGCCTTTGTCATTTCGTGGTTTACGTACCGCTGAAGCAAAACACAAGCGCCATATGGAAGTTCACACTGAATTGATGGCGCAGTTTAAAGAGGAAAAAGATGCGTTAACTGAAAATGCACTTAAGCAGCTTACAGAAGCGTTAATAAAAGTGGTTACGGCGAACAACAGCGATATTGAAGAGACGTTGCGTAACGTGGTCGTTAAGCTAAGCGTGAAAAAAGAAGCGCTGGCGATGTGCTTAAATGAACAAGAAACGCGTGATGTGAACGCTCAAGCAGCTGAAATTGACGAGATTGACGCTAAGATAAAAGAACTGCGTGAACAAAAGAGCGCGAAGAAGGACTCAATCTACAACACCCAGCGTCAAGCGGTTGAACGTCAGTTAACTAAAGACTCAGGTGAGATGGGGCTAACTGTGTTGGCCGCGCTGAAGAGTGAGACAGAAGATGAAAGCTCACTTGATGACATATTCTTCGGTTAATTAAAAACAATGGTCACTGGCGGGAACTCCCTGCTGGTGACGCTAACGCATTAAGGACAATAATATGCTTATTCCTGTAGTTATTTTCTTGTTGATTGGTTTTATACTTGCACTAACATTCATCCTGCGAAATATGGCCATGAAAAAGCCCGATGAAGGTGTTTTTTACTTCGGTGAGACGCCACGAGACAAGAGCGGCTGTTATGCCCAAGAAGGCTTTAGAGGCAAAACGGATTTTGGATGCCTTGGGGGTGAACTTGATAAGCAACACTGTGAATTTGGTTGCAGTGGTAAGAGCACGTCAAGTGATGGTGGTGACGCAAAGAATGAAAATAATGATTGACATTATTTGTAAATTTCATTAATATTATAGTGTATTAAAAGAAGTGAAGAAAGTGACCTTTAGAGCGAAATGCAGAGACGCAGCAGCACTGGCTCAACCCTATAATGCAGGGCACTTAAAGTGGTTGAGCGAAGGTCAGACACCTCTGTTGGGGTTTGGCCGGCATGATGTCGGAGTGTTCGAAGGCGACAATTTTTAACGCTGATGCCACCTGAGGCGGGGTCAGCTAAATATTCAAGCCCACCTGCGAGAGAACTCGATTGGTGGGTGATTATTCCAACCATTGGAGGGAGAGATCCCTCCTTTTTTTGCGTTATTTTTAGCGCACTAGCGATAAGGTGATCACATGGCGAGCGAACAACTCAACGATAGAAGCGTGTATCTGATAGAAGAATACCGAGGATTACCCGCTGGTACGCATCTGGTGAAAGCATATTCAGTGACAAATTCGGGCTTCGCCTGTCTATTGTGTGTTGTGGATAACAAGTCTTTCCGTGAGCGGCTAAAATGTGCAGGCGTTAGCTCGCTAGGAGAATACATGAACGAATACCCAACACTGGCTACCCCTGACGCGCTGCATTTCGATTTTGAGACGGTTGTGCCCTTGGTTCGTGCATGCACAACGAGTGAGGAAATTTCAAGCAGAAAGGCCATTTTGCAAAAAGAGCTGTCAGACATTGAGGTGCTGGAAAATAATATTGAGCGGCATAGGCCAATGCCTGGTTAATGCGGCCTAATCCACGCAATTAGCGCTTGACTATATCGTGTACACGAGTATAATGTTTACTATAGAATTTAGCAAACATTAGCCAAAGTAGGGAGTGAATTATGGCCTCTTCAGATATCAACCCCGTTAAAGGCATGCTTGTCGATGTAGTGAAAATCCATCATAGCGCCACCAGTTTATCCGTGGTGACGCGAGAAAATTGCCGTGTCGTTTTTTGCAACAACAACCACTTTAGTACCACTAACCAGCGTTTTTTAAACGCCCATTTCAATGATATCGTCATGGATAGTGACAAAGGGTATTATATATTGGTCGTCAAGGCGGGAGAGTACACCGCAGAACGTATATCTCGATTTGCCAAAGATGTTTTAAAATGGTCTGGTGACACTCAGACGGTGGACTTTTGCAAGAAAGCTTTAGCGCAAGGGCATCGATTCAACGAAAAAGCGGTTCATATTGCGCCTCTAATTCAGGTGCCACTGATATGCACTCCGAGTCATTTGTGAGTTCAAAACGCCCAACATGGAAGGCTCAGGATGGTTATCGTGTTGATCCGAGTTGTCATTGGTGGGTAGCTCGTCAAACTCAACGTTTTTACGAAAGTAGGCTGTAGCAGGTCACGGTAAATGCGGTAATGCCTCAATGCCTGTAACGTGTTCGCAGTAGTAGCTGCACGTTTTCTTATTGTCCGAACATTTATTCTTTTAAATACGTGGTTGAGGGTGCTATACGCTTGCCTCAGAGCCTCACAGTCAAGAGATTGCAGAATAAATGGTGTCTTTGTACCCCTAAGCATTTGAGGCGACTCAGGTGCAATTAGCGGCCTTTGTTGAGAAAATGCAATATTCAATCGCAATCAGCCGGACGAATGGGAGCTGTCACAGTCTTTATCCTGGGGCTGTGCTAGAGGAATACTCTTGATGATTTAATATAATGATTGACAAACGATGTTAAAATGATAATATGTAATCAATCACACAACGCAAGGTATTCAATTATGAAATTTCGATATTTAGCAGTAGCAGCATTAGTGTCCGTTTTGGGGTCAGGTTGTGCCAGTAACGGTGAGCGCGTTCAAAAGTATTATGTTGATGCGGCAGTTAATGGCATTGATAAAGCCCCGAAAATCTGTTCTAACAACGGTGATGGTGACGGAAATCCTATATTGGGTGCTGTTGGTGGTGGCATCATCGGTAACCAGTTTGGCTCTGGCAAGGGTAGAGCATTAATGACCTTGTTAGGCGTCGGGATAGGCATCAGTGTAACAAAGGGCGACAAACGCGCCGGAAACAAGTTGAAATGCAAGAGTAATGGTTATATTGCCTCGGTTAGTTTTCAAGATCCAGTTACAGGCTATGTCATTCGCGACCAAGTGCGAATTGACAAGTACACTCGCAGTAAAGCACTTAATATCCCTGTGTGCGCTTATGCTACGGGCACGAGAACATGCTTGTAGCTCAGCACAATAATCAGTATTGATAACGAAGAAATGATTTAAGCCACTCTGATACGGAGTGGCTTTTTTTACTACGTGCCAATAAAATGATTGACAAGTAATGTCATTTTGATAGAATGTAATGACTGAAAACACACGAGGTAAGTAACAATGTCTACAACAAAACTTTTTTCCCTTATTCAATCAGAATTATCTTACAACGAACCCAACAAAAAGGCGTTTCATGCAGAAGCAAAGAAGGTTTTGCGTGCGGTTGCCAAAAAAATGGGCTTACCCTCGGGTAGCTATGATATTAGCAGTAGCAAAGGCGGCATCGCGGTGTCGGGCGAAATTCACTTACGCACTGATCGTTTATATGTCACTATCAGTGCACCAGTGTTTATAGGTAGAACGGATATCATGTATCGTCAGTGCAATAGTCGTAAAGACTCAACCGGTGGCAGCAACCAATGGGTATGTGTATCACGTCTGCTAGATGATGATGTAATTTCGCGATTTGTAGCTACCCACGAAGCGGCGATGGCTTAAAGAAGATGTGAGGGTGAAATGCCCTCGTTTGGAGGATTTATGAGTGCTACCATGTTAAAAAAAGCGATGACACGCTGCAAAGAAAACGCATTTAGCCGCCCCGCTTATACGGTTGATTTACCGCTGGATGACATTGTGGGTGCTTTCCTGCGCTTTTTAAACAGAGAGCTTTATCGTAGCCTTGGTAGTGGTATGCCAGCGGATGTCTATGTAGAGGGGATATTTGAACGAGTACCACCTTTTCAGCGAGACAACGATAAATGGACGCCAACAATGCAGTCCGCGTTTATCCGTAATGTATTGCTTGGCATGAAAGCGAACCCTGTTTTGTTTTATTCACTTGATGGCTCAAACAGTAATTGCTATATACTGGATGGGTTGCAGCGTATGACGGCGACTATTCGTTTCTTTACCGATCCGGATATGGAGATTGATTTTGGCAAGGGCGTGGTGTTGAAAGCAAGTGAGATCCTAAGTGACAGTGGGTTCATGGCAATGCTATGGAATTTGGTGCTGCCATTGAAAATTTACCAGTTTAAAAGTGAAGTTGAAGCGGTTGAACATTATATTGAGTTCAACGATCAGATTACGCACGCTCAAGAAGATATCCTCAAAGCACAAAACTATTTGGCGGCAATCAAGTAGTTATTCAGGTTAGATGATAATACATTGTTGATGTATTAAAGGCCGCATGATTGCGGCCTTTTTCGTGATAAGTTGATACGGATATTAAGAAACAAAAGGTGTATCGCAATAATGTCTGATATAAAAAGAGAGCTTATTGAACTTGAGCAAATAGGTGGGGAGAAGGTCGATGGTGTCATCTCACCTATATCTTATAATGTTTTCTATGCGCCAAACCTCGTCCCTCTAGGGCAGATCTATAAAGAAGTGGATGGGTTTTACGTTTTTGAATTTAAACGTCCAACAGAGGGTTGCTGGGCTGGGGAAGTGCTGCTTGAGTTAGGTGCCAAGGTTGTTGAGCTTAACAAAGCATGGAGAGAACAACTATCTAAAACTATCGGTGGTTAGCGTCTGATTTCTTAGCGCATCAAAATAAAATGATTGACATAATAGTTCATTGTGATAATATGTGCTTACTGAAACGAAACAGCAAGCGGAGCGAAAGCGAAATGAAAATATTAGCAGTAAATTGGGTTGAATGCGGTTGCGGACACTTGGTTGACACTGATAGAAAATACGCGACTTGTGCCGTTTGCAGAGCATCATTTTGGTAACTTAATTTTAAATCACACAAGGTAGAACACTATGTCTATATTAACTCAGTTTACACCCGCAGTACTTAAAACGTTACGTCCAGAATTGGAAGCGGACTTACTTGAACTTGGCAAAAAAATACGGTATTGCATTTAAGGTAGGCAACGCTAGTTACAGTCCGATTGATGCTAGTTTCAAGCTGGAAATGGCATTGGTTGGCGATGTTAACGGTAAGACACCGGAAGAAATTCAGAAAGAAAAGGCCAAGGCTGAATTCGCTACGCATGCACCGATGTTTGGGTTGGAGGCAGACGATTTTGGCGCAGTAATTAGTATTCATGGTGAAGAGTTCGAAATTGTAGGTATCAAGCCTAACTCACCTAAAAATCGTTATCTAGGCAAAAAGATCGGAACAAATACGGTATACAAACTACCTGCAAGTTTAGTTGAGAGCCAACTTAAAGCGGCTTAAATTTAAAAATAGGGAGGCTAAGCCTCCCTGTCCCATCATAATTGTGAACGGTTTTTTTAATGTGCTATCATTTTGAATGTCATGCTTGGGGTTGCGCTAGGCTTGGTGAGGTAAAGGAAACAATGGCGTAAACTAGGAATAAGCATGAACCACAATCTAATTAAAGAAGAACTTACATTAGCGTCTACTCATTATGATGGTGATCTCAATGATGACCTTTGGAGCGAAATTGTATGGCTTAAAACCACACATCATCCAGAAAGAAGCCATGCATTTTATACCCACCAATACGTTTATATTGACCTAGGCCGTTACAATGAAACCGGTGAAATAGTCATCTCATATAGTGATATTTTTTCTTTTATTACCAATAAGCCACCAGGTCGATTTAAAGAAATCAAAAAGTGACCTGGCGAAATAAAAGATTGACAAAATAACTCATTGTGATAATATGTTTACACATTATCAAAAGGACAACATTACAATGAATTCTAAATTTAAAAAAGCACAAAGCAAAATCCAATTGGCCAGTTTGGTTGTTTCAGAATTTATGGCTGACGCTGAAAAGCCATCTGATGTAAACCAAGTAGCTTTCAATAGCATTATCAAGCAGACACTGGAAACCGCATCTTTTACGCAGTGTTTTGAGAAGCTATTGGTGAGAGTGGATTTCCAATTGAATGTTATCCTAGATATCTTTTCACCTTCTTCTGAGGAATCTATCCTTGATATTTACAGTGTAGATACCGATGGGGTAGGAGAGTTCACTGATGAGCGATTAGCAGATAGCGTTATGGGAGTAGCATTGTCTAGGTCTCGCTTGATGCAAATGTTGATTAATGAAGCTTACGACTTCGCTCAAGAGCTAGAATAGGGGTATCTAGTCGATATTGAAAGTTGCACTTTAATCTATCAGTAGAGCAGTCAGGTAGCTCGCTCTGCGAATGGGTGAAAACGTTTATCTTCTTAGCTCCAAGCCATTGTGGTGTTGACCAACAACCCTAATGGTAAAGGGCGAAGAGGGTGAGGTAAGAAACCCTACGTTATAAGAGAGAGGTCGCAGGTTCAAATCCTGCTTGATAGGACGGGGCGCGTTGGTCGTGCCTTGTTAGTGTAACTTCCAATATCCTGTATTAGATAAATTTAAAACAAGGAGCATACTGTGGACAGCGCCTTAATGCTATTGAAGAAAGCTGGGATCACAGATGAACAGATTGAGGCGCACAACAAACGTTTTGATGAAGCGTTATCGAAAGCATCTCAAGAAGATTTACTGCTGCACAAACTCAGCACAAGTTCTTCATCTCTGACGGATGTTGAAAAGGTGGAGCTGGAAGAGCTTAGAGTAACAGTGTCAGGCAGCTAATTTATTTGCATTAGTGGAAATAAATGATTGACAAATTATTTCATTACGATATACTTAAGTCATCAAGTCAACGAACGGAATTAAGCTCGATTTGGGGTTAAGGAGAGTAATATGTCAAAGTGCAAGCGTCCATGTAAAGGGTGTGCCTTTCGAAATGATTCAATAAAGGGTTATTTTGGTGGTAACACAATTGATGTTTACCAGGGTATGTATCAATCCGACGTGCCAGTGCCGTGTCATATGAAATCGCCGATTGATGATGAAGGAAATTTAATTGAAGCCGGCACCCCATGTGTGGGGCATTTGTTGGCTCAAGCTAAGTCTTGTAAGTCGCCGCGTTCTACCGAGTCAGCCAATTTGATTGCTGAGTTAAAAGAGCAAGAAAATTACGATGAGCTGAAATCTCAAGTGTTGGCGTCATGGGAATTTAACGCTCACCATAGCGAGCAAGAAGAATTAGTAAATTAAATAAAAAAAAGATTGACTTATTATCATAATGATAATACAATGATTACATCAAGTCAGAACAACACACAAGGCGGAAAAGATGGCTAATAACAGTTACGAGCACGACGAGATCCAACGCGTTATCGACTCAATGGAAAGTATCGCCCCAGAAGGTTTCAAAGGTGGCATTATCATGAGTGCAGATGGCCAAAAGACAAAGAATTTGTCTATTGATGTCGAGCAAGCTAAATTGATCCGAGATGTTGTATCTGGTGCTCCTACGGTTTTAACCGGTCGAGCCAAAGCGTGCCCCAGTGTGAGTGTTGTTGTGACAACCGGTGCTTTTGATGAAATTAAGTCGAATTATGACGTGTCATCGCGAGTCAATGTGACTGATGAGGTGACAATAGACACCCGCTCCATCCCAGAAAGTGAGCTGGCCAATATGGCTCGTATCATGAAGGTGGATGCTGAAGAAATTGAAGAGTGTTACGTGGTGGTATATCACGAATGCCAAGATGATTGGTCTGAAGTAATAGACAATTATGTATTTGAATGGGCAGTTAGCGACCAAGACGGTCACTACGTCCTCGAAACTGATGACAAACAGGAAGCTTTGGATTACTTAAAAGAGAAGAATGAGGAGATGTCCTCGCAAGACGATGAAGGTTCTTGCGCTCTTATGATGAAGGATCCAGATGGCGAAGGATACACCCTTTATTCCTAATAGAATTTGTCCCGTTAGCTCAGCTGGATAGAGCAAGTGCCTTCTAAGCACTAGGTCACATGTTCGAATCATGTACGGGACGCCATTTTGGCCTTAGATGTTGTGTGTGGCGTCTAAGGTAACTTTTACGGGTACTTAGGTTGTGTGTGGCTTAAGCATCCATTTTCAACGGATGTTTAGATTGTGTGTGGTCTGAACATCCAACTTTTACGGGTACTTAGGTTGTGTGTGGCTTAAGTATCCATTTTCAACGGATGTTTAGATTGTGTGTGGTCTGAACATCCAACTTTTACAGCGTATAGATTGTGTGTGGTTTATACGCCCCCCCCCTACGGATGAGCAGGTTGTGTGTGGCCAGTTTATCCTTTTCTTCGGGTAGCTAGATTGTGTGTGGTTTAGCTACCCAACTTCTCCAAGGGTTTGACTGTGTGTGGTCAGACCCTTTTTCTTTTGTGTTAACTCTCTTTTTAAAGCCTTGCGATACTATATGGGTCTGCTAACAATGAGAGGCGAACATGGCCAGAGAAAAGTTACATATCATCTGTGGTAATTGTGGTTGCAACGACGAGTTTATCTTTGAGATTGACCCAGAAGGCCACGACGTGACACAAGATACACCTGAGTTTAAGCCGGCGGTATACATCACCTGTTAAAACTGCTCGACGATACATGATTTGAGTTGCACGATAAAAGAAAAAATAAAAGATTGACAAAAATCACCCTTGGTATTATGCTTACCCTACTTCATTAAAAGTCTCGCTTTGAAACAGAGGCAGGCTTGAAAGGGTGGCTCCCTACATTTCCGACCGCATAGTGCGGGGTGTATCGCTAGCGTAACAACAATCATTCTGTAGTGACTCATAAATCAATTTATTGAGCTGCAAGATGGAACCGGAAAGCGTCAATATGCAGCAAACATAAAAAGGTTTAATGATGAAACTATTTCAATTAATGTCGTTAGCGCACATGCGTACTTTTCTTACTGAATACCACAAAGAAGCAAATGCTGAGTTTGGTATACCACCCCTGGGCGTTGGTAAGGCGTTGGTAGTACTGGCCAAGGTGTTAAAATACCCCAATCACCATAAGATGATCCACGAGCTTGATGCAAAAGAGCAACTGTGCACCGCACGCATGAACGTACATACCGTCACGTATCATGAGAAGGTGGATGATTATCAATGGAGTGCGAACACGCGCATGTTTTCAACGCCAGAGGCATCAGACAAGCATATTAAAGACTTGTTTGAGTCTGAGGTGAGTCAGGCGCAGTCTGACTTCGATGAGCTGTGTGAAATGTTCTCATTGGACGCTGAGGATGATGAAATTCAGGAAATGAATGGTGATGTAGGTGAGCTGGTGGAATGGATTAAAGATGACGTATCGACTTATGAACTGGCAGAGAAAATCGAGCGGTTGAGCTTTGAAAGAGCCAAAGTTACGACCGATAGCCAGTATCTTGATTTTGATATTAAAGAAACAGATATTATAGGGTAGGCGTATCGCTAGACGTAAGGAGGAGCTTGTTGTTGGCTGCTCCTTGCGCTGTTCAACGATTGAAGTTAATTATTAGGCTCTCTGTCGCTTATTGAATTGAGTCTAGTCTGTTATTTAAGCTTACTAGCGGTTGCAATCTATTTAAGTCTAGCTGAGCTTCACTCTTGCCAAACTTAAGAGCTTTCTCAAAATAATTAATAGCTAATTTAAAATCTTGTGGCACATCAGAGCCTGATGCATAGACTATCCCTAATGCATAGGCTGAATCCGCGCACTCCGCATCAACCGCGAGATTAAGGAACTTTAGTGCTTTTGACGTATCTTGTTGCACACCGTCCTCACCTATTAAGAAGAGTAGTCCGACCAAATGGGCGTTAGCTCGGTTGCCATTAATTGCCCCGTTTTCTAGTTCTGTAGTGTCCATAATATTACTTCCTTTGTTATCTATTTGCTTTATTGTCTAGCTCTCTAATCTGAAAACCATTTGGCCTTGTTAGTGACATTTCCTTTGTGCCGCCTGACACAGACCACGTTTCGACATTTACAGAGCCATCATTATGAATAAGTCGAACATTAACAGTGTCATGCCCTGTAATTTTTGTGCATCCTAGTGTTGTAGGCTTTGATCCAAAGAGCCAGTTATCATTCTTTGGGCACTCATCGTAACCAAACACTGTTGCTATTCCAGTGTCACTGACCTGCAACTTAATGCCGCCACCCAAATATAACTCAGGAGCATCTACAGCAACCATTTTTGACACCCTTTTCAGCTTGTTCTGAACAGCCGCTAGCGATAACAATAAACAGTGCTATTGCAATATTTTTCATAGTCAATTCACTCCTTGGTTATGTTTTGTACAGGGAAAAGATCCCAGTTTAAAACATCTGATATCGGTAAACCAGTTGATTTGGTTATTAAGCAAATGAATCCAGCTCCTTCGATGAAAGCATTGTCACCTCGGTTTGAGATAACCTTAACAAGACGGCCATCTTGCAATGCGATTGGCTTTAGCCAGTTTATACCAGTATTGACTGTTTTGCTTTCAGTTGTTTTCACAACAATAAATCCTTCTCAATTTTATAGCTTAGCTTTGTGACCATTTGACTGGTTTTCTTACCTCTTGAATACACGCTTATTATACTCGTGTACACGATATTCGCAACACTTAATCACCTAAAAATAAATAATAAAATGATTGACAAAAAAGTTCATTACGATAGAATGTACTTACTGAATAAGACACACACGAGGCTAGAAAATGAACTCTATTTTAAAAGCGTTACAAGAAGAAATGTTAGTCGCAGCAACTGGTCAAGATGCAATTGATGCAATCAAAAAGGCTACCGAATCAGGCGTTTTCTACGCCGAAGTTGTTCAAACTCAGGCCGGTCAATTTAGTATGGGTAGCTCCGCCGTTACCGTTGATGGTGAAGAGGTTGACGTTCCTTGTGTATATGCCACAGAAGATGAAGTGATGGCGTGCATCCAAGAAGAGCAAGATAGATACGCGGAAGAAATTGAATCCGGTGATCGCGATGATGATGATGAATACGAAGGTGAGTTGATGTTGGTTAAGTGGGATGGCGGCGATAACATGTCATTTCATTGTCCACATACTCAAGCCGAATGTGAGTCAGGCGACTGGAAGTGGCACGCGGGGATCTGATCCCTGCGGTTCATTCCTGTGAACATGCACGCGCCTCATCTGCAAGGCGTGTGATATACATTACCTGTACTGTTTAAATAAGTGACTAGCGAGGCTCGCAATGGATAGTCAAGTAAAAGCTCCCAATAATGATCATTTTGATAAACTTCAAGATGCAATTGAGCGCTTTAACACTGAGCAGCCCGTTATGTCGAGGTTTCCCATTAAGTTTATGAATAAAATGGAGTTAACAGAAGTGGAAGGAGGGTGCGTAGAGTGCGCCCAGATAGTCCCACATGATTGCTTTCGTGGCACGGTATCGACACTGGGAGGTGATAATCCCACTGTGGTTTCATTTGATGCACATGCGGTATGTAGAGAGTGCGGTGTTATCTCCCCTATTTATGGTCGTGTAAGAGTCGTTGGTGACCGATTTCAAATGGAAAAGGTTATTAATGGCCGGTGGATGAAGGCATTTATGACGCCGGAAAAATCGCCGAGTATCGCTCAAACCTTCTTTTCAAAAATGCAAAGTCTTTCTAAGTGGTTGCACTCCATATAGAATCGCATTGAGATTTGCATTCTGTGTGGAATGATATATACTATGGGTATGCAATGAACAAAGGAGTTTATTATGCAAGCTCAAAGTAAAGCGAAATCACCTAGCACGCTAGCGACAGCAGCGAGGGCTATCAACAATTTGTTTGGTAAGTGGAAGCTGAGTCAACAACAGCGCATGCAGTTACTGGGGTTTACCTCAAGCTCAATGTTGCATCGCTTTGAAAATACGCCTGAGAAGCTAGCTACGCGCCCTGATTTGGAAATGCGCATGAGTTTGCTGCTTAATATACATCAAGCCCTGAGGTTGCTTTTCAATAACCCTGAAAACGTTTATGGCTACATGTCACTAGTCAATCACAATGTGCCCTTTAACGGACAAAAACCACTGGATATCGCCAGTCGTGATATCGTTGGTTTAATTCGCGTGCATGATGCCCTTGATGGTATGCGTGGGGGTTACTGGTAATGCAACTGCACAGATTAATCAACAGCAAGTACCCGACCATTGATATATTTGATGATATCTCCTCACCTGAGGATTTTGAGGCGCTTTATACTTTGCAGGCGAAGTCTAACCCTCGTTTACGCTTGCTCGACGGTCACGCAGGTGGGATTAGTGCTAGTGAAGTGCCGTTGGGCGATCAGCAGGTTCATTCGGCCATTGCGCCCTTTGTACACATTCCAGTTACCCCTTCTCGTTTTAGCGCGGGTGGTTATGGCGTGCTGTATGGCGCTAGCTCTGTGACGTGCGGCTTAAAAGAGGTTGGGCACCATATTCAAAAGCATTTGAATAGCGTGGAGGGGATAGCGTTTGATAACATTCAGTTGCGTGAGTATGTTTTTAAGTACAACTCGCCACTGGAAGATGTAACGGCCAATGATGAGTACCATTTGCCTGATGATTACACGAAGCCACAAGCATTTGGAGCGTCGTTTAGGCAAAAGGCAAGGAAAGATGTCGAGTCGGGGTTAAAACCCTCTCACACGCTTGGCTTGTTGTTTAATTCGGTTCGTTCACAAGGTGATAAGTGTGTTGCGCTGTTTTCGCCACGCTTCATCTCAGACATGGGGCAGTCACGACATTACTCGATGATGTACGATTCTCAAACAGGCACGATACTAGAGCCAACCCAGATTAAAGGTGTAGCATAGCAATTGTGGCCTGCTAAATCAGAGCGGGTCGCTATTTTTTCTGGTAGTGGAGAATAAATGTTTATGTTTATTGCTTTTTCTTAACCAAGAAAAGTCCATCGCCACAATGTCACCTAAGTGATTTCCAAGGGACTCGGCCAGCTCAACATACTTTAAGGTAGGCACCTCAAAAAGCGCGTAATACCGCACGTCTAAAGGGGGCGGTTTGTTTTCACTTAAGAGCTGGTAGGTTGGATCGACATAAGTGCCGTCCCGCATTTTTACCCATGCGTGCTCAACAGGTAAGTCTTGTCCTCTGGTGTTGATTATAGCCGCCCCGTACACTATGGCGCTGGCATTTAATGTCACTGCTGACATAAAAGAATTGTCGTAACAAAATGAGGGGATTACACGATGCCTAATGAGCGAAAAATCTTCCTCGGGAAGTGTTTTCACTTCACAGCGTGAAAGCGCCTCGGCGCAAAACAATAATGTGTTTTGTATGTATTCTTTTGTTTTACGCTCTCGGTTTTCCATGATGGGGTTGTTGCCTTTTATGTCACATTAGACTATGCGTAGAAGCCCTTTGTCAACCTGCATTGGAATTGATAAGGGCATCGGCAATGTTTGTTTTACGATTTGCAGAGCAGTCTCGTGGTGCCTTGTAAAAGGGGTTACAAAAAGAATGTTTCAACTAACTGGTAGTTTATTCGACCAATGCGCGTGACCTGAAACTCTCTTCGCCCTAGCGTGAGTTTCTCACCCATAACAGGCGGAGTTTTAAATAATTTGATATGGGCGTTTATATTACGTTTAAGCATGCTGCTCTCCCTTTAGGATCTCATCAATTTTCTTTGCGCTTTCAATGTGTTTTGCAACTTCATCTTTATTGAAGATGAAGCCACTACCATGCATCCAAGTGCCAGCGTGCCCATCATCAACATAATAAATTGTCATAGTCTTACCGTCTTCTTTGTGAGGGCGTGCGCTAATATCGCGGTCGTGGCCAAAGGTTTCAAACAACAACCCTTCAAAGTCGGACTTTTTGATCTTGCCTTTAAAATGGAATTTTGTTTTTTCGCTCATCGGTCTATTACCTTGGTTTTATTCAATGAAGCTAGTTTATCAAATTAAGCGCGAAAGTCAAATAAAATGATTGACAAATTATCATAATAAAGTAATATATAATGACACACAACGAAAAGGAAGAACTATGGCAACGCCTAAGCAAACCGTCGATACCCCTCAAAAAAATGCGTGGTTCACCCAGGTGCAGCAATCTGGATTTGTTCCCCCGCAAGTTAAGCCTCACAGAGTCGTAATAGGCACTATGACTGCTAAGCAGTACAAAGAGGAAGGTTATATTTTTAACGGTCGAGGCAAGCAGTAGCTTGCCGCTTATAGACGTTTCATTAGATAGGAAAACGCATCATGTCATTTCGTAAATTCATTGCTCGTAAACATCGCTACGCCGTAAAGCTTTTAAAAAGTGGTGCAGCCCGTATTTACGTGCAAAATTCAGAAGTTTTGCAAGCCGCTGGCTTCTTGGCCAACTCAAGAATCCGTGTGGTGAATAAGCACAATCGTATTGAGGTGCATCTTGACCGCAATGGCGATAAGAAAATCATGGATACAGGCCGTGGTGAATTGTTGGAGCTTAAAAACAAGGATACGGCTAAGTCTGTTGGTGATGCAGAGTTTGTGTCTATCACGTTCCGCATGGGCGTTATTGTTATTGCGGTGCATGGGTTGACAGAAAAGCAACAGCGCCGTGAAGCACGGATTGTTGATGCTGTTGCTAAGGGTAAACCGCTACGTTCGGGTTGTTTTTTCTCTGGTCTGGGTATGTTGAGTTATCACCTCAAGCAAGGGTTGAAGCGACAAGGTGTAGAGTCTCAGATAGCCTTTGCCAATGATAATAATGAGCTTGCTATGGCGTGTAACCTTGCGGGGAATCCTATGTGGGATAATGCCACAGATGATGCTAGCGTGGTCGTTGATGATTTACAGGCTATTGAGTGCGGTGATCTGCGTGAGGTGGATTACGTGAGTGTAGGTTATCCCTGTGTTGGCTTTTCGTTATTGGCAGCAGAAGAAAACAGGGATCTACTGCATGCGCAATGTGGTACTTTGTTTATCCCTCTGGTTGCTGCATTACGAGAAATGAATCCAGCGATCATTATTTTTGAAAATACGCCGCGATTTGGTGAGTCGATGACGCTAGATATGATAAAGCGGTCATTCCCTGATTATAATTTCACTCAGTCAGTGGTGGATGGTCATCAGTTCAATGAACTTGAGTCTCGTAAGCGGGTGTGTGTAATAGCCACCAGCAAGGGGTTGCCTGCATTTGATATTGGTTTTATTAAGTCACTGTATACGGATGAACCTAAGCCGACTGTAGGCGATTATCTCAAGCCGATAGCCAGTGATTCGCCAGTGTGGCGAGAAATGGCACACGTAAAGGCACGAGATGAAATGAAGCACCTGGGGTATAGAAACTGCCTGTACTACGGCCATGAAGAAAAGATGGTTACGTTACCGGCTTCTTATGGACCTCCTAAGGCGGGTGTACCAATGATTGCGCACCCAACGAATAAAGATTTACAGCGTCAAGTGCAAGTGGATGAACATGGCGGGTTGCGTGCTTTGCCCGATAGGCTTATGTCGGTGGTGCTTGATGTATGGAAAGGGCGTCACGCTATGGTGTCCAAGCGAGGCAGTGCCAGCGCTGCGCATAGGTTGCTTGGGAATGGCGTGTCTAAGAAGATTTGGGAAAGTATTGGTAATGCGTTGGGGTTGTATATGAAGCAACTTGATGCGCCGGCTTTGGCGAAGTAGGTAGCAAGTTTTCAAAGTATGGTTGCGCTGCAAGGCGTAGTCGCCGACAGATAAAATTAAAAAAGATTGACTTATTATTTCAATTTGATAAGGTTGTTCTAATTGAAATATAACGTACAAATATGGAGTTCCCATGAGTGATTTGGTTGATGAGATAAAGAAGCTGGAATCAAAGGCGCAGTCTTTTGAAGAAGCGGTTGAGCGTATAGTGGCACTGCGTGATGATGCTGAGTCGGTTAGAGCTGGTGAAATGAATGTGAATTACTTTTTGTCACAGGTTGAGCAGTTGATTGCCTTTTACTCACTCTCATCTAAAGGCCACCGAGCGCAAGTTGACGCTAAAGGGTTTCATGAGGCCGAGCTTAGCAAATACAAGGGAACAACGCTCAACGGCGTGAATATTGAGCGTGTTTACGCCCATAAAAATCGTGAAGTGTTCGTTAAGTTAAAAGGTAGAGACGATCTGGTTTTTGTCGGTATGATGGAGGACAGCGAGGTTTGCTATCAGAGCGCCGATTACATTTTATGCAACTTAAAGACGCCATTAACGGGGATTGATATATTAAAGTGATTCTGCTTTTTCAGTTTAAAGTTTTGGCGATATTGGCACCCATGGTGTGGATATCGCGGCTTTCTTAAACCCGCCCAATTAGAAATAAATGATTGACAAAATATCATAATAATATTATGTTTCCCAATTTAGTTAACTACGATCCCGCAATTGAAAGTAAGCCAGAGTGCGCGGGGGAATTTCTAGGTACGCTGCCTTATCATTTCCCAGATAGAGTCGCAGAGGTTGAGTTCTTTGCTGACAAAAATGGCTGCTTAAAGAGCGCCCAGGCTGAATTTAACATCCTTTCTGGCAATAGCACCAAAGCCTCGTTTAATGAAAGCAAACAGCGTTTCAATAAGTCTATGGAAGCATAGATATGAGCCTGACTGACAAGCAAAAGCGTGACAAGCAAATAGCACTGCGTGTTATGTGGCGAGATTTCCCTGAAAGGTCTATTGTGGATTTTTGTGCTGACTTGAACTTACAGGTGAAGTGTCTTAACTCACGCAACCGTCATTACCGGATTAGTGGCGTGCGTGATGTGGAATTATACGCAACCACCGGCACGGTAAATGCGACCCCGCACAACGGTAAAGGCGCAATCAATGTGAAAAACATGGAGCCTGAAAGAGCGCTTAAGCGAGCCACAACCATAGCAATTCACGGCTACTGAAGCGTGAAAAACACCCTGAAAGTAAATAAATGATTGACAAAATCAAGGTTTACTCTATACTGTGTATATTGAATCGAGATGAAGGAAATCCCCATGCAAGTTAAAGTGACCAGCAAACAAAAAGAGCGTTTAGCAGAAGTGCTTTGCGAGAGCGTTAGGCTTTACGGTTTTGAAGGTAAACCAAGTGTTTACCAGAACAAGGTCGCGCTAGGCTCCATGACTCTAGACTCGCGCAAAATGTCAGTGGTAGAGACATTGCACGAAAAAGGGCTTGTGACAGCCTATGGTCGTAAGGGTGAGCTTTTAGATAGTGCGGCGTACTGTGAGTTTGTGGCATTAACCGATGAAGGGTTAGAATTGGCCAAGCTTGCTGTGCCCGTGTTTTACAACGAGACTTGCGATAGTTTGTTGGTACGTGCAGAGGAGCACAGAAAGCAAGCCAGTTAATTCTCTCATGCGCATGTTGGCTACTGCAATGTGCGCAATCTTCCCAACTAAAATTAAGCATCAAAAAAGCGATTAAAACACTCAAAATAAAAATAAATGATTGACAAAATGAGTAATGTCAGTATAATGAGTATCAAGAGTTAGGGGAAAGCATCCCACGCAAGCCAAGCGGTCAAAGAGCTTAGATATTGTTCAGCGCCAATATGAGGTTGAGTCAATGTGCTAGATACCCAAGAGGATGAAAGAGCGCGAAAGGAGCTGTCAAAATCAGTTGCTAACCTTTCATTTAATAACCCTTTTCGAAACATTAACTTTATTAGATGGAAGTATCATGAACATTATCAAATTAAACAATTTTTTAGCACGTCTTAAAAGAAAAACGCCAATGACAGGTGTGTTTCGTCAAACGCTGGGCGAGTTCGACCATCGCAAGATAGTATTGGTGACTTGCGTTGGCAACGAAGAGGGCGCTGAAGGATATGATCCTGACGCTCAATGCATTACCGGTACCTATTATGAATTGCATAATGGTAACGAAATCACCACTCACTCTTTTGCAAATGATTTGAAATTACGCCTAAAGCACATGATTGATGTAGATAACGTTAAGATGTGGGAAGATATCAAAGAGCAAACCCCTGAAAGTGCGCTGATTGAAGAGTTGAACCGTATATTAGGTAACGGCGCATTCAAAATCTTAGAGCAAGATTCAGACAGCAACGGTGCGTACTACGCTGTCACTGTAGACAGCCCATACCTTGATAGTGTGGCTGTGTCACCAAGCGAAGCATTGATCGAGCTTATCACCGAACAAAGTGAAGCAATTGTAGGCAAAACACCCGCCTTTAATAACACGAACACGCTGTTCTGGTTCAACTAAAAAGATTGACAAATAGGTTCACTATGATACAGTGAACCTATAATTTATTTCACTATCCATTAGGAAGCCCTATGACCAAGAAATCAGGTTACTATGTTGCAGACGTTGCAGGTTGTGCCGATCCATCTATCGTCCTCTATTTTGATGGGGAGAAAATGTTTACACATGGTGCAGAGAAGCCAGTAAATGCAGATTACCTCCTGTTTATTGGTGAAGCCCCTTTTGACCATCGCAAGGTAGGCCAGGATATAGCGCTTCAGGATGCATCTGATTGGTTTGTTGAAGCCAGTAAAGGGGTAACGAAGGGGGTTGCTCCAGTTACCCCTCCAAAAAGCGTCTACGAAGTCGTATTGATGGTTGATGGCAAGAAAGAAGAAACATATGTTGAAGCTCATCTTAAATCGGATGTATTTGATCTTGTGTCAGCATCCCCAAAAGACGTAAGCGTTGTGTCAGTGCGCCCAGTAGCATCATCTTTAGCAAGTATTTTAGGGGTGGCGCATGAATCTGATTAAGCAAAAGAAGCCACTGTCATTAATTGCTGGACTGAGTATATGCCTGCTCGTTAGTGCGGCGGCGACGACAACGTTGATTGCGGCTATTTATTTGGAGTACTTCAAGGATAACGATGATCATACTGCCGTCTTAAAAGAGGTGGTCAAAGCTCAGCACCACCAAGATTTAAGCGGTTTTGAAGAACTGTATACACTCGGAGTGGTTGACTCTCATTTTGAAATAGAGCGGTCAAATGACGAAGTTTATATGGTGCTTCGCGGGGTCAGCGAGGCGTTGTGTGATGGCGCTCAAGAGTACCTGTTGAAGTGCGTTGAAGGAAGCCTAGTGGTACAGGTAGATTCCGCACCTGGTATGCTTAACTATTATTTGATGCTTCAGTACGAAAGGCAGGCAGACGAGGCGCTTGATAGTAAGGATATGGAAACGTACAAGATGTTAATCGGCAAGCGCAATGCCCTGGGTTTTTGATGGTATGAAAACATGAAGCATATCTAAACTGATTGTGGAAAGTATTACAAATAAAACCTAGCCTAGTGCTGGGTTTTTAATAAATGATTGACAAATAACTTCATTATGGTACACTTGAGGTTCAAGTAAACACACAAGGTTTTAATAATGAAAGAACCATTTAAACTGGCGACATTCGCCCTTAGTGATGGGTTTGGCACTCGGTCTAAATTAACCGTGAGCATTTGCGAGACCGATCTGTCGGTTAGATACAGTTTAGGCGCGGAGTCTCTGTCTAACTTAGGCGGTGGGGTTTCGGGCGTGCTGCCTGATTATATCGATGGAAGTGCTGCATCTTTAATTAGACGCGTTAAGACGCTCTTAGACAAAAAATCACATAGAAACATAGCGGGTGAAACGTTAGTAAGCCCCGTTGTCCACGAGTTCGACAAAAGAACGGCTCAAAGAATCAATAAAACCGCGCAGGAGAGTTAATATGACGAAAGTTCCGGCTGTAGTGCTCGCTATTGCGGATAAAATCCGCGCCAATGAAACCGCCATGTCACTTGAACCAACAATGAGTTGGGAGGAGGCTTGCGGTGAAGGTTCCCCTTTATTTATCAAATTTGGGAAGTATCCAAATGTCGATATTCGAATCACTTTTCAAGTGTTCACTCATAGTGATGATGTCACCGTGTATTTATCATATGGTGATGTGTCATTCTCGAATTTTAAGACCAAAAAGAACGTCAAAAAGCCAATGGGTGTTTTCGATATGTTGGCGGTACTGGAATCAGAGGTGCCAAAATATACGTTCATTCAAGCGTCGTTAAGTGAGCTGTATTCACTAGCGAAGGGGATACCTAGTGAGGCTCCCGCTAGCTTCATGAAAAAGGCATTTAATTTCAATCGAGGCGATTTAGCTATTGCAAAGATCGATGTGGACGGTTCGCGCTTTTTTGTGCACTTGGGTATAACGCCTCAAGGGCATTTTTCACTAAAAGTTGATAATTATCCTATTGATGATGTGAGTGCTTCAGTTGCGATTTACGGCGCACTAAAGGACGGTTTGATTGACCTTAATTCTGTTTACTACCGAGATTTGTTAAACTTCTCTGTTGAGTGCAGTTTTAGAGGTGGTGAGGGCGCAGAGCCTGAATCATCACAACGGTTAAGCTTTGAAGCGTTCCTGACGCCTGAGTCGGTGTTCACGGTAATAGAGCAACTAGGGTTAACAGAGGAGTAGGTATGCCAGTAGCAATAGTAAAAGTTGATCAGTCAGATTTTGTGGTTGACCTACACCCAAATGATGCTGAGATTACAGGGGAGTATCCTGTCACGTTAGCGGGTGACGTAACGCCTGAGCAAGTTGCCGATGTGGCGCTTGATGTGTTTCATTCTGAGGTGCCCGTTAAGGTGCTGGAAGATTTCACGTTCACCGTGTTATTTAATGGTGTGGAAGTGGAAGGGGCGCTTGGGCATGATTCAGGTTCATATGCTCACCTGGGCAGCATGTAAGCATCAGCTAATGAGATAAACAAAAAAGCCGCTATAATAGCGGCTTTTTTATTAGGGTAAGGAAAGTGAAGCCTGGTGCGAGACAGGCGATGTGCAGAACAGGGGCTGATCTGGCATTCTTCGATTACTGTTGTAATCACTGTCCCATGGGAAGCGGTTGCGTGCGTCAGGAAGAACCAATTGCCAATATTTAACATCTTTTATGTTATTGGTTTTATAGAATTCATCAGCTTGAATAACGTAGTCAGCATGCATTGTCTCTAAGTTAGTGGTGCAAGGCAGTAAGTAGGCATCCATTCCCCGCAAAACCTTGTCGGTCTTACCTTCTGACAACTCGCCTTTCTCTAAGCTTGCGCACACATCATTTAAAAGTGATTGTGCGATATCGGGATCAAGAGGCATAGAGATGATGATGTCTGGGTGCTCTCGTTTGTTTTGGCCTATCGTGTAAAAAAATCCGTTAATGACCCCCATTATTGAGCGACCGGTTCTTTCGATATCGGCATCCATTTTAGCTAAAAATTCGTTTCTTGACATTGTGTTTCTCTTTTCAGTTGTTTATGTTTTGACTTGTTGGTATATTATCATAATGAAATTAAATGGCAAGTTGAACTCAGTGTGGATGTGTTTTTATCGCCTTGTTTCACTCCGTTAATTAAGTCGATGTGCTACTATTTTATTTCATTATTTTTGGATGCGAATTATGTTTGAATTGTTTAGTGTTGACCTATACATTCGGTTAGCCGTTGCGTTTAGTGTATTATGTATTGTGGGGCTTACGTTCATATCTGCAACTTGTTATATGGGTGATAGTAGCGAACCGTTACCAAGATTATTTAATGGCACATATGTGATGGTATGAGCTAACAAAGAAACAAACCCAATATTCCCTGTTGTACTATTACAAACGGTATCGGCAATAACATTCTGGCCTGCGTCTTTAATTATATTTATTTACAAAACAATAAAGCACTATTAAAAGGAAACTTTATGTCCAATATTAAAAAGTACACGATCACAGAATGGAATGACAACACCGTTGTTTTTGTTGTTGATCACGACAAAATAACCAATGAATCGTTTCATGCTTTGAATAATTTCTGGTCGGATAGTGAATCGCGATTAGATGACGCTAATGGTGATGTAGTGATAGCGGTGCTGAAGATGTTTGCCGAGTATTGCTTAAAGCACCAAATGTACCACAGCCTGAACAACTACGGCATGATGAGCCACTTTGGCACTGACGATCGACCACACAGCGGCGTTGAAGGCTATCCTAGAATGGATGGCAGTGTAGGCATATTGTTGGTCAGTGTTGATACGCCAGAAATTGAAATTGATGATGACGTAAAAACAGAGAAGGTGGATAAAATGCCGGAGCCTCCCAAACCCAACTGGGGATAAGCTCGTCATTCTGAAGTGATTAGGTTAATACTTTTCACTTCCACTTTATTTTTTAAAATGATAAAAATTGATTGCAGCCGCCCTATGATTTTGCTACTATTAAGTCATAGGGGTTGCTTACTCCCGTCCCGCCACATGGCAAAGCTACCGCACAAGCATTGATATTAACAACCGAACTGGTGTATTCACATTATAGAATGCCAGTAGGAGTGGCGCTTACCGGCGAGAGGATATAATGATGAAACAACAACCACGTTTGACAGCAGAATCAATTAAACAACTGAAGCTAGACATTAAAGAAGTGTCTAATGAGCTTCGCCATCAAATCAACAGCCCTAAACCTTTTCCAGTGACGACCACGCAAAATGCCGTGTCTAAACTGATGGGTTACACAAGCTTCTCACAACTCACTATGCGCAAAGCGGAACCATTACTTGGCCACGTATGCGATGATGTTGATTTTATTCGTGATGTAACAGCCGCTGAGCTATTGAGTGTCTATGACGTTGCTTACAGGGTGCAGCATAGGCTGAATGACGTTCTGGACACGCTGAGAGAGCGTAGATCAGGAAAAGAAGCTCAGTTGACGAGTATCTCAGCATCAGCGTTCAAAAATGCGTATGACACTGATGAAATAAACGGCGGGAGCTTAAACCTGTCCACGGGTCTTCCGAGTAGCGCTTGCTTGTATGCAAAGGCCGCTATGCTCGATACTTTTAGCGAAGGAGATATGTTCACCGTTACGCATAACGAGAAAGCGACAACCTATACCGTGATGTCAGAAGGCAATATAGGCATGACAGGTATGCCCGTACTGAACGTCAACGAAGGTTTATGGGTTGATGGTGGTAATGGTGCAATGCGTGTAGGGTAGCGCTACAGATTGAATGAAGGCGCTCATGCTTTATAGTGTGAGCGCTTTTTTTGTGGGGTTAAAATATTGGGGCGCAGGCAGACTCAAACGGATAAAAAGCGAAATGCAGTGCGTTGGTGATCCAGAAGGTGCGTTTCCATCCTGAAATGTGTTCTGTTAGGGGGTGCCCTGGGGAGTAATGTGCTTGATGATGAGATTGGCAACAATCTTGGCTTTTTCTATGTCTACTTCAAGTTGCGGTGAGTGAGTCATGTATTTGTACAAGTGCTCTTCAGTTAAACCGGTGTGCTTTTCATTACCAAAGCTTTCAAGCTCTACCGTATCGACGTAGGTGCCCATGATATCAAGGTAATCGTTATCGCCTCTTTTTACCCACGCGTGCGCTATCCAGGCCTTATCATGGTCGCTTTCGGTTACCAGTTGAATTTCATATCCGTATAGCCGGTGGAAGGCAATCGCCAGCTCCATGCAGTGTCCGTAAGAATAATATCCTTGCAGTTCATCGAGTACGACTTCATCTTTGTTTAAGTAGGCTTCGGATAGGAGATGTTCGAGTTCATCTGCGTTTTTGCTTTGCATCATGTGAAAATCCAAGCTGCCCAAGCTAAGCGCTCAGGCCTTCAAAGTAAATCTCATCGTAGCGAGAGCGCTGAACGGGAGCCGCAAGCGCTGCTCCTCTATTCGCTTTTGTTGGTTTAGTTTTCACGCAGCTAGGCGAGCTTTCGTCTCTGCTACGCTAGTCCTTTTGTTGAGGTGCGACGAGGTATTCATTCTGCCCTCGATATTCAGGGTGGCCTACACCTATTTCAATCGCTTCGCCACTTCTGACGTGCGTTCGATAATGTGAGGCTCGGGCTGCCCCGTTTGCGCTAATCACCTTAGCGCAAAAGAAGCAGACGTGTTTAGGATAAGTGCGTTGCTCAGCCATGATATCCCCCTACTTAGTGAAGCAGATGGATTCTGGGTTTTCCCATTCCCAGTAACCGCCTTGCTTTTCTGCCCAGGCTTCAAGCTCTTCCGAGATGTAAGGTGTCCCGCCGCGAAACTCGCCGTAGTAGTCAATTGCATCGGTATCCGCGCAAAGGAGTTTACCGTCATGCTCAATGAATTCGCAAGGGCGTGTTGTCATTTCAAGATTGCTATCTAGTACTTTGATTTGAACGATTGGTGCTTTCATGTTTTTGCCTTGTGTGTGTTGTTTCAGTAAGTGCATCTTATCAAACTGACTCAGTTTGTCAATCATTTATTTGATTTTATTGAATGATGTCGGGTTTAACGCTCCGATGCAACGTGCATGGAGCGAAGTATCATCAGCTTGACTACCATTCGTTCTCGACAAGCACATCAAGTTGCGCAACAAGCTCAGATTGATTATCTGCTTTTACGGCAAGGCTAAGGCAATATTTGGCATGTTCCATCGCCTTGATAAACGCCTCTTTTGGCTCCGAAAAGGCACCGTTTGCGTTTTTGGATAATTCATCCTGTAGCATATCAACAATAGCGTTAACCGGATGAAGAATAGGTTTGTTGGTCGTGACGTTTTTCGCCCACTGCATTAAGAGAAGCATATCCTGTGCGTTAACTGTCCACTGAGGGTTAGCGCCATCCAATAGAAGTCCACATTCATTTTCACGTTCAAGCAATGTGCTTAGAAAGTAACGATTAACAAACTGCCCAAAGGGGCGAACAGGACTCACCTTTGAACTATCGAAGAACTCAATTAATGGCTCATCGCTATCGTTTTTCAAGCTATTGGTTGCACCGTAGCTCTCGCCACCTTTAATAATGTGAACTGTCCATTGATTTATTGTTGTTGTGTTCATGATGAATGCCTTGTGTGTGTTTTATTCAGTAAGCACATTCTATCAAAATGACTGAGGTTGTCAATCATTTTGTTTAAATAACTCATGTTACATAGACGATTGCACCATTTGCTTATTTGACCGGTGCATATGAATTGATTTTTTCAGTAAACACAGCATTATTCATGGAAACCGATATGCATTTGTTGCTATTGGCATCAAGCGTTGACTTCCATTTTGGCCTTTCATCTAGCGTATGTGACAAAGAAACTGGCTTGAAACTAAGTAAATCATCGTGATATATGGACATAAACGCGAGCAGGTCGTGCATGCACTTTCGGTTCCACTTCCCCCTGTTAAAGTAATTTAACAGTGTGGTCTTAAACTCACTTTCAACACTGTTGATATCGGATAGATTAACCCACGCATTATGACATACGTTCTTTGAAATAAAATGACAGGTCACATTGTCCGAATCCATCACCGAGTCACTTGATTCAATGTCTAAGTTTAAATTCCAAGTGGGCACCTCTTCGCGCCCCTTAAACTTCTTCAGGACGTTATCAGCGCCAACAACAGAAGCGCCTGCATATCCACCTTGGATATACGCAATCCAATTTTTAGATAAGTCAGACTTTAACACCTGATTGAGCGTGTAAAGGCTTCCACCGCAGAAAAACACGGTGCAATCTGTTTTTTCAGACTTAAGAAATTCATCAATAAACGTAAAGCTTGGCATTTCCACACTTTCGATATTTGCCAATAAAGATGAGTGTATATCTTTTAGCGCGTCATAAACGCTGACATCCCCTGCAACCACTATGCGTGCATCACTTTTAAAAGTGGATAATGCGTAATTTAATAGCTTCAGTTCATTTATGGATGGGTTGTGAATGGAAATAACACCAACGTTTTTGTTTTGCTCTAAAGCATAGATCAACGTTAAATAGTCATCTACATCCTCTATTAACTCAACATCCATCCATATAATATTGTTTTTATCGTTCATTTGTTCGCCTTTGGGTTATGCGGGGGCTATGTCAATTGGGGCAAACTCGATGATAAAGTGCCCCTCACAGAGAGGGTTTGTGCATTTAAAGTTGATCTGACAAGATTCAGCTGCAATACATGTATTGTCAACCTCGTCGTCTTGAGTAAGATCACTATTGCAATCTGGACACTGCATTAGTTATCCCAACCCTCTCCATGCTCTTCCGCTAGTTCATCCATGCAAGATTCGCATCGACCAGAGTCATCATGTTTAGTTAGTGGGGTTGAGTTGCAAAGATAGCAAATTCCGTATCCTTCATCCATTGTGATTTTCCTCGTGTGTGTTTTGATGAGTTAAGTATACGTCATTATGATACGTTGTCAATCATTTATTTGTTTTGACGGCAAAAAAGATTACTTTTATAGTCACATTTCAGGTGGAGCTGTGTGGGAAGGACTTATTATAAAAGGCGCTGACACCTCCTGTCTGCGTTTGTTGCTATTACTCAATGCAGTATTCACACTTGTATATAATTTGAGTCACAACATGCAGTGTGTGATGTTAGGTTAAGGTGCTGCGAGAAGATGAGTTTGTGTGAACTATCAAAACATTCAATTATAATAAAATGATTGACTAATTATCACAATGATGTACACTGAAAGCATAAAGTCAATTGAGACAACATTATGAACTGTATACAAAAATATTTAATGAAAGACGGCACTGTTCGCGTAACAAAAGTACGTCCTAGTTATAACATTCACCGCTCGAACATTGACGTGGATTTAGCTAAATTGAAAATGTACCGTGCAAGCATGGCGATTAATGGTTTTGTCGTTAATGCTGGCGAGATTTTGCGAGGTGATGAAGCTAAGAAATTCATTGCGGGTCTCGTCCATAGCAAAGTAAACAAATTAAGCGCCCTCCCTGTTAGTAAGCGAGATAGATTGATTGCGAATGAGCGCATTGCTATCGCTATTAACAATGGCTTCAACCATAAGCTTCAGTGGAGCACATTAATTGGCAAAGCGTGTGAAGCCTTCACGATATGCAAGAAAAACGCTAAGTCAGCACCTGATGCGCAGGCATACCCTAATGAAACTTATATTGCTTGCTTTGTTAGCATGATAGAGCGTATTGGGTTAAAGCGTTTCGAATTAATATTACGTGATGCTGATGTAAGAACAGCAGGTGACCGTTCGTGTATTGATAATGCCATTTTGTCATAGATAAATCACTTTACTAGGCGCATCAAAGCGCCTTTATAGCGGTAGAATCTAAATAAATGATTGACAAAAGATTGTCGTTTGATATACTTGCTTTACATTAATAAATGAGACCGCGCACCATGGCTAACTCTTACGAATCAGCATTAGAACAAGCAAAATCGCATAAGCCAATTAATGGCGTAGTGCCAACCGTTTTCAAATACAACACATTGGAAGGCAGTGAGCGCTTTGGCTTCAATTTTCAAAAGAAAAGTCTATCTGTTGGAGACAGAATACACATCGACCACGGTGTTGGTATTCATCGCAACGAAGATGGCGAAATTTTATGGATGATGCAATCATGAGCGGCCATGTAAATACATTCCCAAATATTCCCAACGATATCGCCACGCTTCAACGTTTACTCGCTGAGTATCGTGAGCGCGAGGTGGTTAGAGAGGCGCGTGAAGCCTCACTCATTGATGCCCTTGATCATTTGGCGTATGACTGCCACGAAGGAAAAGGCAGTGCATGCTTTGTTACGTCATTTGATAAAACTGAAGATGTCACTGAGATTTTCACAGAATGCCAAGCATATAGCGATGATTTACCACCTGTTGAGACTGTAGGTGATCGTATTCCATACGGTGCTGATTGGACAGAAGGCTCTATCATAGAAATGTATGGCGAGCGTTTGCGTATTCGCAAAAACTGGGGCAGTTCTGGCGAGGTTGAGTGCCTAGACGGTGAATTTGTCAGTAACAAGTATTATTGGGAGTTACAAGGCGACAAAGCCAAGCTTATTGCGCTTGGGGTTGCACCATTAAGTGAGCCAGTTGAGGCGTAATTAAGCGCCCTTCAGACCATAACAATCATTATTCAGGGGAAGATTATGTCATTGGTTACAGGGAAGAGCTGCGCATCTCTTGATAAGTCTGCTGAGAACATCTTGTTTCAAGCTGATGTGCAGTTTCACGATGAGACGCACATTAGAGAGGGGTGTTTGTTCTGTGCACTGGGTAGTGACAACTATCGTTCTTTGCCAGATGGGATCAAAGATGAAGATGTTTTCCATTATGGAATAAGTTACGAAGAAGCTTGCCGCCTTGTGTCGGTAGATAACAAAGGTGAAAATTTCAACTTCCATGCGGTCAGACTTATTGCTAAACAAATAAAAGATTGACAAATAGATTCATTATGATACTATGTGTGTGTCAGTTAAATACACACACAAGGTGACCACAATGAGCAACCAAGCAGATACTACCCAAGTAACATTCGCCGTTGAGAAAAACGAAAAATACGGTGATTTTCGTGTCGTTGAATATTTCGACGGTGAATGGAATAACGAGCGCGACAACAACTGGACTAAAGAAAAAGCTAACCAGGTTAAACGTGCGCTGCTTGCTGCAATGAAGCGGTTTCACGGTGGTATGGTAGTGCCTAAGCGTCTTGACACTGCCCTTTACATTGCGTAGAGGGTGAGGTCATGAAAACAGAAATTATCGTTGCCCTTATTACCGCGTCAGGCGCAGTGGCGTCAGCACTTATTATTGGTGTCGTTGGGTTGATAGCCGCAAAACGCGTGATATCAAGAAAGAAACTGAAAGTGGATTTAACCAATGCGCTAAAAGACATACAGTTTCTACTTGAGCTTGAGAAGGCTCATAATGAAATTAACATCACTGTGCATGGCAAGTGCAACAAAAACCTCATGAGAGAAGCTGTGCGCAAGGACAAGTCAATTGATCTAAGTGGTAAGCATACCGCTTCATCAGTGAGAAGAAAACTTGCGCAGTTATCAACATATGATGACTAATGCAAAAGAAAATTTCACTCCTGAGAATATCTACTAGACCCCGACGCAAGGGGTCTTTTGCCTATGTAAACATGAAAAATTTCAATCCTGTTGGGTTTCTGCTTGGCTATGATAATATTCGATTTAGTCATTAGGATCTGCATTTACTTAAGTAGGTAAATGTGTCACTTCAGAGTGAAAGGTCACGGCGTATAGCTACTTAGGGTGGCCGTGTTCAACAACCCGTAGAATTGAGATGTTATTCCTTATACTAAAAGCGACACTCTTTCGTGATAATGTGTAAGTTCTGATGCCGATTGGTATTACATATTGTTTTGTTGCTTGATAGCCTCCTTGGGGGTTGCATGATTGGCGAGTACCATGCCATGACTGCAATTAATAGACTCATTTGACAGCGGGAAAGACTGCCTAGTTATTGAATAAGAAGTAAGATTATCATCTTGCTTTATCAGCATTGATCTCCACAGTTATTACCAGCCCCATTTTCGCAAAAAAAAACCAAACGAAATTCAATAAATGATTGACAAAACCCCGAAATAACAATATACTGTATTTATTGGTTTCGAGGAGTATTTTATCATGTGTAATTGGGTTGTAGCGTGCGGTGGCACAGAGCCGGTAATGACCATCAAAGGTCGCAAAATTCAATATATGTGGAATAAATTATCTCGCAAGCATGCCTATTATGACATCGGCAGAGATACGTTTCTTTGTGCTGAAGAAACAAAATCGTTAGGCCTGTCCATTTAATTTAAATGATTGACAAAATCAGCATGGTGATAATATCATGCTGCATGAGTTGTTAGGGCAAACATGCCAGTGTTAACTAAAGCGTTGTCGTTGGGTGATTGGAGTGTAATATTCAAGTGCACGATAACCACCTGAATGTATGGGTAGAGCATGAATATCATTCTGTTGAGCTTAATAACCCTGAGCAGGACGAAATTGAGCAGAAAGTTATAGTTAAGGAAATTGCATGTCTGGAAACGAAAGCTACACAGTAACCGTGCCGGTTTACGGCTTTATTGAAATAGATGTGGAAGGTGTGAGCAGCCAACAAGAGGCAGAGGAGAAGGCGATGGAAGATTGCATGAATCTTCGCGCTGACACGTCCGAGCTTGAGTTAGGTAAACATTCGTATATTGAGCTATTGCCGTATGAAAAAATTCTAGAGGGGAACACAGCCTTTGTTCCTGTCAGCCAGATAACATCAAAACCGATTGAAGATGATTGAAATTAACGCGCACGATGCGCTAGGAAAAACATGAAAAAAATAAAAGTAGCCAAGAGCATCACTGCTCCTGCCAAAATAGATACAGCCATAGAGCGTGCTAAGACGGCGTTGATCGCCAGAGCAAACAAGAGTGGGTTGTATGAAGACTTTGGCGCAGCAGAGATTAGGGCGATTGAAGACAAGTACATTGACCTGAGCGATTTCTACAATGAAATGCTTAAGCAAAAGGCTCAGTTAAAGCAGTTTGTTAGTTGGTGCCAGAACTATCAGGCAAGCTAAATATAAAGCGCGTCCAAAACATACACTCAACTTTCATGTCAAGGAGCGGAAGATGAAACATTTCATTTCAATGGTGGTTGGAGCGGTATTGTCGCTTACAGCGGCAGGACAAGAGAGGGAGAATGGTGTTGTTGGGCAAGTATATAGCCCGTATAACACCTGGGTGCTAACAACCACCAGTGGGTGTGGAGAATATTCACCGAGTGTTGGTGAAGTGTCATTAGACGCCAAGTTCACCCAGTCTCGCAGCTGTAGTGGTACATTCTCTAGAGAACGTGATGTTTATGACTTGTATGCCGATGGCACTGAGACGTTTCTTGAAGTGGAGTCTGAAAGTAAAATAGAGCAGGTCACCGAAACTCAGCAAGCCATAGGCACTAAAAACGAGCGTGTGTTTGTGAGACATTACGACGAACGTGAATTTTATAGTAGCGCATCTTCAAGTTGTGCTAGCTATTCACCGAGTCGCAGTTCAGTTGGGCATGGTGAAGGTTTTAGGCAAGCCAGAGGTTGCAACTACAGAAACTATTACACTGTAACGACCTATGCAGAATACAGTGATGGTGCGAGAGAGTATGTTAGTGATCGGAGGGAACTTGTTACCGGTAGTTATTACACCCAAAGAAGAGATGCTACTGGAACGAAAGATTATGTGGTGTCCTCAGCTTGGACAGCTTGGGAGTGGGAGTACTCATGCTCGTATGAGGGAACTAATCAAATTCAATTCCGCAATCTCATAGCCACCTATGCCAGCGGGGCAAAGAGGCAAATTGATAATGATTATCGAACGAGACAGTCCACTGGCTGTTAAGTTGAATTTTAAAAGGGGCGCGAGCGCCCTTTATTTTTACTTTTAGACATTAAAAGATTGACAAATTATCATAATGAGTCAGAATAGTGTCATTATATTGCATGTAAGATCTTCACTAATGAGTCAGCAGTCAACATTTAGATCCTCAACAGGTGGACTCGATCCCGCGCCTAATACTGTTTTTGAGTCACCGAATATTATAAAAAGTTGGTGCAAGACGTCTTAGGGTCGTGCATGAAATGTTTCATTGATAAGCTTGCGTTAACTAGCCCTAAAAGCGACACTCATGCAAAAGCAGTGGTGTCTAAAGGGTAGAGGCATCACTGTGATGTGATTTAGCTCGATATGCGCTCATAGAGGCGCTGAGCGCTTTTCATGAGAGTGTGAATTTAATGCAAAACAAATAAAACAATAGCACTGAGGTGGAGTATGGGTAATAAGCGTGGCAATCGCAAAGTAAACAAGCCGAATAAGTATCGTGTATACAAGCGTTTTGGTAGCGATATAGAGGCGGCGATGTCCACTAAGCATGTCGAAGCCAAATTCAGAGGCCATAAAGGTTGGGATGCGATTAAAGTCGCTAGAATGTACCAGAGCGAGCTTGCGTCACCGCTTAATAATATGATCATGACTGCTGAGGTCAATTGGGACAAAAGCGGTAATAACGCGATTTTCGTCCAACCTAAAGATGTAGATGCCCTTTTAAAAGGTAAATATTCACTAAACAAGCTCCCTGAGTTGTTCACCCCGTACCCTGCCTTCACGCTATGTTTGCCGTCTACTTTTGAGGTGAACGGCATTAAGCCAAGCGGCGTGTTAGTGTCAGTGCACCCTGAGTACGAATCATTCAAAGCATGTATGCGAGAAATGTTTACCTTGATTGGTGCGCCTATTATTGAGCCGGCAGAGCAGGAAGCGGGTATTCATAATATTATGACAATTGCTTATACTGAGCCAAGCGGTGCACATTGCGCTATGAGTTACCATGGTGAGCAGTTAACGGCAATTTTTAACGCAAAGGACTTTAAAGAGTACTTGAGCCTCATTGAAGACGCTGAGATGCACGACGTTTACGAAGCGAAGTTAACTGAGGCTGAAAACGAGTTGCAGTATACACTTATTAAGCTGATTGTAGGGTTGTCTGTGTTTTGCATGGCCAAGCCAACTGCGATCCATGAGGGTTTTCCCAAAGTTAAGCTTTTCTCGCTTGATAGCCCCTTTGGCAACGGTGTAAAGTCGCATAGCTTAAGTACATCCTTCTCAACCGGTAATGGTACCCGACCAGGTGAACACCATCGTTCATGGTTTATTCGCCAGTTATCTCATGAGAAGTACTATCAAGGTGAGCATGCTGGGAAAGCACCCAATAGTCGCTTTGCTTTCGTGGATGACACTTTGGTTAACTCCAAGGTAAATCCGAAGCATTTACGAACTGATCAGTAGAAGAGGTTGTTTTGAGTAAATTTGATTTTGTTGCTGGTGACGAGGTAATGGTGTTCACCGATTATGGTCGCAACTCTGATACGGATGTAGTGGCCAGGGTGGATACATATGATTTTACGCTTGGAAATGGCAAAACCTATAGCTCGTGGGAGCTTGGAAGGAGGTGCAATGTCATTAAGACGGATTCAAAGGCATACCGTGATGCAGTCACTAAACACGCGGTTGATGTGATAATTGATACCATTCGCCCAAGTGATGCCATGGAGCATCCCGAGGTGCTGGATGCACTTAAGCTTTGTGCAAAAATCATTGGTGAGAAAGAGTTGAACGATCGCCATAAAACGTTGTGTGCTATGGGGGCATCGAATTCAGTGGAGAAGGCGATATACCGAGAAGTGTTTTAACGTTCTGGGGTTTCTCCCGAATTTTCATATAGTGATAGCTTATGCTCTAGCAGGGCGTTTTCTGCCTTGGCCAATTTAAGCTCTAGCAGTATACATTTAACTGCCATTGATGTGGTTGTTTCAGAGGTCGTGCAATAATCCTCTACTAGCGAGGCAACTTGGTTCAGTTCATCGGTGTTAGTCTTTTCTTGTGACATATCTTTGCCTATTGGTGTTTTTGGTTTAAGGGCGAGTATAGCCTGCTATAGCGTAAAGCATCATTTCATAGTCAATGAAGCATTGTCCTTTTTACAGCCTTTATTGTCTGCCCAAAATGATAAAATGTCAATCAAAATCGCCGTTGTGATATGATTTAAAGAAGAGATAATATAAATAAATGATTGACAAAAATGGCGACTTTGGGTTATTATTTAAACAGTAGATATGCTTAAGGAAAGATGATGAACCGGCTTCTAAAGTTGAATGATTATCCCGATGTAGATGGTTTTCGTGTGGCACTTGACTCACTCGATCTAGTCTCGCGTTGTCGCGTGATGCAGCATTTGCAGTCTGTGGTATACCCATTCAAAGAGGGGTATCGCCTAAATTATGCATGTATGGATGGTGTGTTAAGCCCGTTAGTTGTCATTGCAGGTAAAATTCGACGCCGTGATGTTGCGCCATATAGCTTGGCTTGCAATCTACTGAGCCGAACAGTAGGTGAGCTGGCGGCATACCCATTTAGTACGGATGCTTTCGACCTACCTGTAGGTTTTTCAAAAGAGGGGAATGTAGTTCGCCATGCAGGTGATCTAAGAAGTCATAGTGATTTGACGCGAAGCGCCCATGAGGTATCGGCCTATATTTTGTTGAATAAGAATAGTCATGTAGAGATAGGTGAGGAAAGTCGGTCTTGCATTAACAAAACCGTTTTCAAGCGCCACTTAACTGGTGTGTCTATTAATACCGATGCTGGTGGTCTGCACGACAATGTAACGTCGATAACGCTTAGCGGTATGGCAGATTATATTAAATTGTTTAATGGCATTAGAATGGCGTTGAATGGCATTTAGGTAGTAATTTAAAAGGAAATGACATGAATGTGTTAGAGATTGTTGGTGCAGTAACCCTAGTTGTTTTGGCGTTTGCGATCACATTGATTATTAGCGGTCATATTATCGGGCAAAAAAGGTTGTTGAAAAAACAGAGTTTTGAGTGTGATCTGCTCGATGCCCAAGACACCTTAGGTAAGTTTGACGAAACAGTCACGTTCACCCCTGTAGAGGTGATCAGCTTATTGGAGTCGTTCGAAGGGTTTGGCGGTTTTGATGAAGATAAATTTATTAACCATCACAAAAATAAAAGATTGACAAAATAACTCATTGTGATAGACTTGGTTCATATTAAAAATCAAGGTGAACCACTATGACTGAACGCTGCTATATTAACCAACATGGTTATTCAATTTTATCGTCTATGGCTATTGATGAGTCAAAGCTCGTTGGTGCAACCGTTATCACGGATATTGAAGAGGCGGAACGCCGATTTAAAGAAGCCAACAGCATGGATGAAAACGACGACGTGTTTATTCCTAGCGTATTTGAAAAAGATGGCGTTATTTACGGCGAAGATTTAAATGCTTGTGCCTACCCTATTGAAGAGTCGTCAGCGGAAGATTACATAAATAACTACGAAATGTAATTAATAAAAATGATTGACAAGTTATCATAATGAATGGTATTATCACTGTCAGTTAATCAACACACACAAGGTTTTACTATGTACGTTTATAACGCATTCACCAAGGCAGACATTGTATTGTTTGCCAATGATGTTTTAACCAGTCAAAAAAGACGCATCCGTGTCACAGATATTGAAAAAGTAGAAGGTGATGTTGCCGTGGCGGTGACGTCTCGTGGTGGCAGATTGGCGCTTATCATGTGTAGCTTCTCTACACTGAGTGTAATGGCATTCCGTTCTATTAATAAAATTAAAAACAAAAACAAACGCTGGACATATTTATTCAATGGCCAAGCTGGCACAAATTTGGAGCCAATAGTATTTACGGGTGAGCAAGGTAAGCAATTCTATGCGAACTTAGCTTCTACTGCGGGGTTCTTCAATGAGGTATACAAAAACATTGTCGATGAAAAGGAGCGCTTAGAGCAAGTGAATAAGCGCGTATCTTGGGAGGCTAAAGGAAACCATGTCATTCAAAACGACTTGATTGACGGGCTTACAATGATACTTCCTAATGGCAAGGTGAACAAAGCGTTTGACTACAACTCCGTTGTGCAAGGTGAAGTTGCAATCCTGTTCTCTATCAACACCCGAACGGGCGATATTGTTGATAAGTGGGTGGGAGAACTTAACCTGCCTAAAATTGCATTATCAGTAAGTGCAGACAAACAGTATTTTTTAACCAAAACGGTTGCATACAATAAAGAAAAGGTTATCAATGCGTTGATGGCTCGTAGTGTATGGGATCACCTTGGTAATATCCCTACTGACGAAGATGGTGAAATGTTGGATCAAGATTTCCTGCACTTCTCAGTCGGTGATGACGTTCATGATGTTTGGTGCTGGGTGGAGAGTGAGTTCGATATTTCTATCGGTGACGATATTCTTTGTGCAGGTAAAGGGGAGGTCGCTTAAGATGTCAGAAGTACAAAGTAAACCAATCAATGTCACATCTAATGAGCTTGAATTTTCGCTTCAAGAAGCAGCGAAACGTAGAGATGAACGCGTTAAGGCTGTAATGGCCGATATGTTGAGTGGTCTCGTGCTCCCTCAGGAAAATCGGGCACATGATACACAGGGGGTGTCTGAGGAAGGTAACCTGGCGTCACTGGCGTGAAGTGTCGTTTTAGCCTTTCATCGCTGATTTTCATCGCGCCGTCAAAATAAAAGATTAACAATAAAACTCATTATGATAAGGTCTAGTCATGCTACACACAAGGTTATTATCAAGAAGGGTCGTCATGCATAACGTTAGCGAAGAAATTAAATCAGCACTAAGTGAGATTCAAAAAGGCTTTGAGCCTAAACCAGCGCACTGGATTGGCAGTCATCCCGATGGTGATAGTGGTGAGGATTACTGTCGCGATTGTTGCGAAAAGGCGATTGGCAATCTTGAATCCGGAAAGGTAACGGACGGCAAAAGTCAGCTGACCGAAGAGCAAGTTAAGCAAGTTAAGGATGAGACGCCATTTATTGATGGTGGTTGGTCGTCAGAGAAAGATGTAATTCCTCGCTGTAGCGATTGTGGCGTTATTTTAATAGCAAATATGACGAGCACTGCAATTGAGGAAGAATTGTGGCACTACGAATCGATTGACGGTGATATAGTAATAACCTCACCTGAGGAGGCTTATGATCTTGATGAGCTATTGGATTCAAGCGAGAATGGCGCTTATGCAGATAGAATAAATGCGATTATTAACCGTGTTGTAGTGAAGATATCACACGTAACAGAAGATGAATCGCAAGGCATGTTAGCTTGCGGGTGCAGCGTTACGCGGTGTGAATGCGAATAATAAAAAACTAGTCGTTAACAGTTGTTAACAAAGGAGCTGGAAGTGAGTAAAAATATAGTCGCAAATGGCGATATGAAACATGAAGAGAGCACTATTCATCAAGATGGTGGAAAGCGTTGCGGCGATATCGTGAAGACGCAAGTGAGCCGTATTGAAGAAAGCTTAGGGCATCGTGTTTACACCTGCACTGGTTGTAAGAAAAAGTGGAAATTTGGAGCGTGATAAAATAAATGATTGACAAAAATGTGTAATTTGATAGACTGTATCTATTGAATTTACACACACAAGGTTAATCAAATGAAGCAGCATTTAGGCGAAAAGATTGAAACCATTATCTTATCTCGCAAAGACACCAATCATGGCAGGTACATGGGTAGTTCAGCCCAGACGTTTGGTGCCGCGATGATTGATGGCATCATTTATAAGGTGGCGCGTAACATAGAAACCAGTGAGAATTGGTTTTGGAAAGTTCTGAATGTGAATACAGGCGATTCCGTTACTTTAACAGATCAATATGATCTGCCGTGCTTGCGGGAGGTGTAAGTTATGTCATTGTCAAAAATCACCCAGAATGTTCAAGGTGCCCCAGTTTCTATTGGCCAGCGTGTTACCATCACCAATATTGTTGATATCAATACGTTTGATTATATTGGCATGGCCGATGAGGATAGTATTGAAGATGCAATCGAGAAGCACTTCCTGAATAAAGACGCGACCGTTATCTATTTGAATTATGATGGCGACTGTGGACAGATTTACCCGCACGAGCCAATGATTGGTTTACGCCTTGATGGTGATAGTGAAGAGCATGCTTTTTGGATAGAAGAATTGAATGTAAAATCAGAAGAGGTGGCTTAATGTCAACAGTATTTGCGGATTGGCTTGAGAGCGGCGAGAGCGACCCCTTTAATGGGCATTATGATGGCGGCATTGACAAGTTAGCCTTGGGGCATATGCCAACTAAAGTGCTGATGGCTTTATTAGAGCCAATGGCGGGTAGTTTAGGGGGAATTGTTTACTTAGCGGCGGGTAAAGAGCGACTGCGTTGGCTATCCAAACGATTGTTTGATAAGTCTAACGATCATGATGGTGTTAATCAAAGACGCGCTGCATTGCCTAACGGCGAATTGAGTGACTATCGACTAGCGAATCACTTTTTCCTTACTGAAAGTGCAGATGATATCCAGGCAGCAGTAGCACGGATTAAATTCCTGTCGGATGAGTTATCAGCACTTGGAGACGATAATATATAACCTGTGCTTGGCGCTCTTGTGTCATGCACATCATTTAAAGAGGTGATGTTATGCAAAGGATGAACCCCAAAGCGGGTAAAAAAAGCAATGGTCACGTCAATGCATTGTGTCGGCACAAGCATTTTAAAGGCGATTGTAACGATGCTGCACGTAAAGGTGCGAAAAAAGAAATTGAACGTGAAGTCAGTCAGAAATAAAAGGCACTGATCTACACACCAATCGAAAGGCGCTTTGTGGCGCTTTTTTTGTGTCTTCTGAAAGGTGCTAGTGACAGTCTGTTTGCCATAACAATGGGAGGTTTATAATTATTATAGTAAAATTATCAAGTGTGAAAAAGACGTGGTAAACGTTAGTTAAGCGGTGCCTTGCATGGAGTTTAAAAACAATATGTTACCCCAGTGATGTTAAACTGGCGTTTGAGACAACGAGTAGTTACCCTGAAATGCTCGCATTTTGTTTTTCATTATGATAAAATAAGTTTATTAAATTGGAGTGTTTAGCAATGAAACCATTTACAAACGATACGCATGGCAGAAACCATTATTTTCATGCTCCCAAAGAGCACAAAGTGCCTAAGTCATCAAAAGATAGACTGGGTGCGCGTTCAGGCATGCGTCAAGCACTGAAGGCGGCAATCGCAAAGGAACTATAAGGTAAACCTTGGTTTCTCAGTGCTGTAAAAGAATAACGTGGTCTTTCAGGCGAAGTAGAATTAATAAGCAGTATTTGGAGTGGTAAATGGCAAAGGCGGCAAAAACATCATTTGTGTGTAGCGATTGCGGAGAGACCTTCGCGAGATGGGTGGGGCAATGCACCTCCTGTCAGACGTGGAACACCGTTGAGGAGTTCAGAGGCGTTGCGCCGTCCCAAAAGAAAAGCACCGGAAAGCAAGGCGGTTATTCTGGTACGACTGGCATTAGTGCCAAAATTGACGATGTTAAATCGCAAGAGTTTAAGCGGATTATCACTGGTATTGGCGAGCTTGATCGCGTGGTGGGTGGCGGAATAACAGTGGAAAGCGTAAATGTGCTTTCTGGCGACCCTGGTGCTGGTAAAACGACATTGTTAAGTAAAGTGATAGGTAAGATAAGCAAGCAAATGCCGAGTCTTTATGTGACCGCAGAGGAATCAAGCTCGGCGTTTAAAGATCGCTTTACATCACGTCTAAAGGTCGATTACGACAACGAGAATTTAAGTTTGATGTCGGAGTACGATGTTGACGCCATTTGCGCGGAAGCTGAAAGGTTGGGCGTTAAATTCATGGTCGTGGATTCCGTCCAAGCCCTTAAAGGGGATGAATTTACCGGCGTGGCGGGTTCTGTCTCTCAGGTCAAAGGGTGTGCCCAAGTTCTGAGTCGATTCGCCAAACAAAATAACGTGACAATGGTTGTGGTTAGCCATGTGAATAAAAACTCTGAAATGGCCGGACCTAACATTCTTAAACATATTGTGGACGCTACGTTTCACATTGAAGTGAATGACAGTTCAATCCGGACGATCAGACCCACAAAGAACCGTTTTGGCGACATTGATACGGTAGGGCTTTTCCAGATGACCGAGCAAGGAATGATGTCGGTGGACAATCCATCGAAAATATTCTTATCGAGCATGGCTGAAGATGTGTCAGGCGCAGCAATCTGTTGTATTCGTGATGGTAATCGAAATTTGCTTCTGGAATTGCAATCTCTGGTCACAGAATCGGAAGGGGAGTACCCTCAGCGTGTCTGTGTTGGCTTAAACATGAATAGGCTGAAGATGATAACGGCCATCCTGAGAAAGCACGGTAGGCAGCGATTCAATCATGATGTGTATGTAAACTTGGTGGGCGGATTAAAGCTTCCTGAGACCGATACGTCAGCCGATTTATCCATGGCGGCATCGCTCGTGAGTTCATTACAAGATAAGCCTTTACCAAAGGATATGCTTTGGCTTGGTGAATTAAGCTTAAGCGGTGAGGTAAGGCCGGTCAGTGGCGGTGTGCCGCGTGTTCAAGAAGCGATCAAACATGGTTTCACTAAAATAGTGGTGCCTGAGGCTAATTATCACAAAAAGATGGAGTCCGCAGGAGTGTCTATCATGCGCGTTAAAACCATTAACGACGCGATAAGTTTAATATAAAATGATTGACAAAATGAATCATCGTGATAAGATAGCATTCATCAAATAAGCAGTGAGTTCACACACATGACTGATGACACTAAAGACGCGAAGTTCTTAAGCACAGTGATAAATGAAATAGAAACTAAACTGGCGTCTGCCTCATTGATGTCAACGTGGTTAGTTGGAAAGGGGTAGGGTATGTCTGAATTGAATAAAAAATGGCAAGCACGTTTTATGGACATGGCGTTCATGGTGGCAACTTGGTCTAAGGATCCGTCTACGCAAGTGGGAGCGGTGATTATCGATGGCAACCATATAGTGTCAATGGGGTTTAATGGTTATCCTCACGGCGTGGAAGATAGAGCCGATGATAGAGAAATTAAATACCTAAAAACAATTCATGCGGAAGAAAACGCCATATTGCATGCTAATAGAAATATTAATGGATGCTCGTTGTTTGCTACTCATTTGCCGTGCCCGAATTGCTGCGCCAAGATAATACAGGTAGGTATTTCTCAAGTGTTTATCCCGCACCAGACTGATGATTATTTGTCACGGTGGGGTGATAAAGTTAAGGTATCCATGGGTATGTTTAATGAGTGTGGGGTTTCTGTGATACAGATGGAAAGATCAAGTAAAAGCAACCCCCATCCTGTGGGTGCAAGTGAGTCCGCATACGCAAGAAACAAATGATGGGTGTAGGCCTTGATGCTCAATTCTTGGCGTAACCTTTAAAACATAAATAGTAATTTTTAGGAGAACATAACCATGGTTAAGCAGCCAACAATGACAGCTCAAAAGATAGCGGAAGCGCTTGCTCGCGGAGCCAGTCAGTGCATAGTAGAAGCGTGTTCTGACGGCAGTGTGTGTTGGGATATAAATGACTCTCGCGAACGCGAACCTATCCATAACGTCAAGCAAGGTGAACGCTTATGGTGTTGGAATTTCAAGGAGCCGAAGACGGGCGAGTATACGCATGATTATGCCAATATGGCACCGATAAACGTTGCTATTCAAACGGACGTGACACTAAAGTTGGTGTACGTTACGGATGATGGGGATGATCCTGCTTTGTATGAAACATCATTAGATAAAAGCCCGAATATAATATAAATGATTAATTAAGAGGTGCCTAATGCCTAGAAGTGAACTCCATTTTTCAAAGGCTTTTGCTGAAGTCAAATTTCATGTAAAAATGCATAAAAAGCAAGTGTGGCTGGTGCCAACTGAAAATGACTATCGTTTATCGGTGATCAAGCCTAATGCGGATGAATTACCCTTTGGCACCAGAGCTGTTCAGTATTCAGTCGAGTTGAGCGAAGTGGATTTTGTTGATTCATCAAAGACATTGGGTTTTAATAAAAAGATTGACAAATTATCATAATGATGTAGAATGGCATTATTGAAGTCAACCACACAAAGGCAAGCACAATGGCTAAAGTATTAACTAAAAACAAATTGATTGAACTCTTGAACGAAAAGTACAAAGAGATTGGTGCCACAGATGCGAGTGAGTTCTATGGTCACGAGGCAGATGGGATTTGGTTTAAAGGTACTGAGGGTCAGCTTATTAATGGTCAACGCATTTATGATGAGACTACGTTTTTTAACGAAGGCGGAGTTAACCCAGAATTTGAAGCCTTGCTTAAGCAGCATGGGTGGTATGGCGAACCGTATGACGCGGGTACGCTAATGGCGTGGAAGATATAACATGGCTATGTCACTTACATCATTAAAGGATTCCGTCGATACGCTTTCAAAAAAACTGGTTAAACAAGGTTTTGTGTGTGATGTCGATAAGTTTATAGATGACACCCGTGGTGGTGATCTAGGCGGCTCCTATATTGAATTGACGGTCGCTAAAGGCGATGAGGCAGAATGTTTCACCTATTACCCTGTATATGGGTATACGCAAAAGAATGATTTTTCAGGGCAAGATATGAAATGGTCAACCATGAAAAGTAAGACGCTTGAAAAAATAGCAGATGCCTTTCATTCTTAATTTTAACAACCAACTTTGAATAGTGACATCTTTATGTCATTATTGCGAAATAGAGGCTAGTGATAACGTCACTTGTCTCTGGTGATGCTACTGCATTAAATCCTTGTGTGTGGTAGTGGTGGCATCACCAACCTCTTTAAGATGAGTCTTGCAACCTTGTGTGTGGCAATTAGCAAGGCTCATCACCCTCTACGGCGAGTCTTATCATCCTTGTGTGTGACAAAATAATAAGGCTCGCCACCCTTATTTTATATTTTCAGATTGCTTCCGACCGTTTTGATTATTATGTGCTATGTTAACTGCATGCTTTATTCAGGCTGGGCAGTGGGTATCTCATGTTGAGAACGTCAAACTGAATCAATCCAACGATTTTGCTTTATCATTTTGAGATTGCAATTTGTAACACCCACGGCATCCACCGCAGTCGATCAAAATGGAGTAAAGCTATGTCTTTATCAAATAAAAGCGCACTTGCGCCTAATTCTTTCGTTTACACCCTAAAAAATGAAGAACGCATCATAGAAGCGATTAAGGATGCATACCCTGTGTTTCGTGATGAGGGGTACGTATTGCGCCCGAATGTTCTACACTCAATTATGCTGTCTCCCGTTGATGGGTTTACAGAAGAGTTCCGCTATACCAAGAAAGCTAGCGATGAAGCATTGCTAAACCTGTCGGTCATTTTTAATGATGAGGACCGCAGCCAAATAGAAAAGTTAACCGGCTTAACATCCAGATTGATGAATTTTGAAAAGTTCGATGCCGATGACATGCACAGTATGTTTGGTGACCATAAATTTAGCACGATAATTTTCCGAGAGATAATGAACAACATTCATCTGAGGCTTAGTATTAAAGGCTGGGTTGAAGATAAAGAAGAAATGCTCTCTACGCCAGCCAGTAAAAAGCTTTACGAGAGTCGAGATAGAGTAGCAATGGATTCGCTTTGGCTCAACCTGAAGGCCGTGACAGAAAAAAGAGGTGAACGACTATCCATGGATGAAATGGACGGGTATTTCACCCTTGATGGCTTCGCAAGAGCCGCCGTGATGTTTAAGTCTGAGCCAATGATTCGCTTAGTTAAATCCATTGGTGGAGGGGTTCCCACAAATGCAAGTGAGGTGGTCACGCAGCCTCAGCGTGCGACAACCAGATTTGAAAGGGTAATAACCCCCATTTCACGTCTACTTTCCATTCAGTATTATCTATTTCATGCGTTTTGTCGTGTTGCCCAGGGCGTTCATGTGAATAATGCGTTGATGAAAGCGTCTGCGCAGAGGTTGAAGCGATCTTTAGAACAAAGGAAAGAGGGACTTCATATTAGCTACACTAAGTGCCTACAGGCAATTAGTGTAGGTCTTTTTGGGTGCCCATTTGAGGAGGCGAAGGTTGTTCATTTGCCTTCATTTACTGCGTATCAAGTGAAATGTATTCTTGAAGTGGTTCTTGATCGTGGCGAGAGCCTTTCATGCTATCATGACCTGCTTGGACTGGGGGTTGTTGAAGTGAGTGACGAAATGGCGGAAAGGGCGAGACTTGATGACCGCTTGATAATGTATGCTGCAATTTACCTCAATCATGAGGATGAGTGGTCAGCAATGCCAATGGGGCGATCTTACTCTCTTAGTTTGGCTTTATGCCAGTGTTTGGCTTATCGTCAAGCTGAGCAGAATTTTGTATTAAGCTTTAAAAATGTGCTTAAGGCGCACACGGTGGATGAGGTTATACGGCTGGCAGAGGATGAGAGTATCCCACTAGAAGGAAATGCCTTGTTGAAGAGCTTCATGGATACGTTGCCGCTGCAATGGCGAGAAGATGGCACCATTGATAAAGACAAGTCCTCCGTGGGACTTGAGTTGCTAAGCTTGTTGTTAATGACGGGCAGTAAATACCTGCGTTACTTATCTGCGCTGAAACACGATGACGGTTATAAGTAGGTACTAAAAGGCTGAGCATTGCTCGGCCTTTTAGCTTAATGTCAGGCTAAGCTTCAACCCACACGTTAGCCCCTTGTACTATCACGCTATCGAAAACAATGCCTTCTATAAGCTCGCCGGTGTCTTTGAAATGAAAGTACGGTTTATCTTCGTTGAAGGGGTTGTAGGTGATAGCTCGCATACCGTTAAGTTCAGTGATTAAGCCGTCAAAAGCATCAACCAATACGCCTCTGGCATAGGCATGGACATTGCGAGTTTGCTCAGCGATAGCTTTTTCTCTTCCTGTCCCTACAAAGAACCCCACATCCTTTAAGATATAACACCTGGCATATCCTGCGACAAGGTTCTTAAACTGACCTGACTTGGCTTTCGCAGAGAAAAAGTTGGGGCGGTTAAGATTGCGGTACACATCCAGCTTGTCGCCCTTTTCAATGTAGCGATGGTGTTCTTTTTTTCTAGACTTAATGACGGAATGCATGCGGCCATTTTCCATCACGCTTTTTACCCCATTAAACTGTTTGTTAAATATTGATACGGCGGGTGTCGGCTCATCAAAAATTGAAGTTTGCTGCATAAATTGATCCTTTCCGTGCTCGCTATTAAAGCTGACAGTTCATCTCATCAAACAACCCTTCTGGATTGCCATATAAATTGCCGTCGATATCACAGCGAATGGTGCTTTCGTTAAACTGGAATTCAAAAGGGTTGATGCGCTTTTCTTTAACTGCAATGCGTAGCTCATTGAGTTGTACTTGAGTTGCGACAACCGCGATAGGGGTGCTGCCGTTGTTTTGGCAGGCTAGTAGGGTGTTAACCCAATCTTTAGCTTTTGCATCGGCAACAGCATGGTTACTGTTATCACTGATAAGTACATTAAGGTTTTTCATTTTAAATCCTTGTGTGTATTGAATGTAGTAATTTTATCAAAGTGACTTTGTTTGTCAATCATTAATTATGGCTGCGGGTGTTTTGTTTGTCTGTTTGCTGCGGGATACGGTGTTGCGAAATCAATTTTAAAAATGCAATAAACAGAGTTAATAATGACTGACTAGATTTAGCTGATCAGTTGTTAGTTTTAAGCCGCTTTCTTGCTTGTTTGGGTGCGAACTGACTTGTTATGAAGCATGACATCAATAGCATCCTCACTGGACAACCCCATATTAATGAGGCGGTTATAACCGGATTGTTCAATGCCAAAGTGTGCCAACATGTCTTTTATCATGCTGAAGGACTTCCCTCTTGCAATGACAGGTTTGCCTCTGTGTTGGAATGACTTTGTGCAGGTTAGGCGTGCCCCTTTAAACCCTGCTTTCAGTCTGCTGTAAAAAGTAGCGCGGTTAATGCCAAAGTAATTAGCTGCTTCAGTAGCATTGTTAAATGTCTCGCCCATGATCACAAGCTTGCTGTTTACCGATTCGGTGTTAACTGGCTCGTCTGTATTCGCTTTTAAACGACTTGTTAACGTATTTCGGTTAACGCCAAGGGCATTGGCTGCACTTGTTACAGATGGATAGCTTACGCCATCTATGAAGACTTCTCTGGGCATACTGACTCCGGAAATTTGGTGTCGTGATTATACGTGTTTTCCCACAATGCGCAATCACGCACTGCGGGAAACTAGATTAGGCTTGAGCGCCAATTGTTGATTTTGGGATAGACCAGTTATTCATATGGAAGCCGTGAGCGCCCTCTCGAATAGACTTCTTGATTTTAGTGACCAATCCTTTAGGGTTGATGGCGAATTGTGTCTGTAGGTTATTGTCACTAGCGTGACATTCAGCAAAAGCCATATGTGGTTCGTCATGACTATAAATACGCTCTTCACCCGTTAAAAGATTAATTGCTTTCATGGTTGATTCCTTGTGTGATTTGATGATTTAAGTATACCTTAATATGATAATTTGTCAATCATTTATTAAAATGGAAAGGTGGGTGAGTCGCTAGTATGCGTACCCACCTTCTCTTGCTTTAGACAAATCAAAAATCATCATAGACTGGTGACCTAACGGGACATCCAATGCAGAGTCAAACAGTTCACCTTTGCCTGTTACATGCTTAAAAGGGTGTCGGCTTGGCGCGATACCAAACTCAGCCCATGCCTCTTCAGGATCGACAGGGTAATGTCTGCGCCAGTCATTTTGAATTTTTGCCGGTAACTCACTGAATGACAAACTAAGATTGTTTGTATTCTCAATGTCGCATATAGGCTGCCAATTTGGATGGTTTGCACAATGCGCTCTTGCATGAACAAGAGCATCCTGCACGCTGTATTGTTCCATAATACCTCCTCAGGAATACTTTTCTCGAACAAGCTTCTTCACTAGCTCAGCAACATCATGTTGAACAATATCAATAGGTCTGTTTGCATCGACTATCTCAAGCATGTCTGCAATGCCTGACGACGGAGACATGATTTCCAGATAACCAGTACGAGCTTTATTGTACATATCTAGGTTGTACGATTCCATTCTATCGTCACTGTTGTCACCTCGATCTTTGGCAATGCGAGCAAAGCCAACTTCTGGCGGTATATCCATTAGGATCACCATGTCTGGTTTAGGTTTATCCAGCATCACGAAATTATGGATCGCCCAGAAGTCGCTATCTGGCAATACCGATAAGCCCCGTAATTGGTAGGCGTATGTGGTCAGCCAAGAGCGGTCTCTAACCAGTGCGCTTTTCCCTTGTTCTAGGACAGGGCAAATTACATTCGTGTATAATTGCTCACGGGCAGCATAGAAAAGCATCATGTCTGTTTTGGGTGATACCGTTTCATCCCACTTTTGTTTCACATTGCTTCTAAGCGTTTCAGCCATAGGCGTGCCACCTGGCTCACGAGAACACTCAACCGTAAACCCCAATGACTCAAGTGTTTTGGTGATAGTTTCGATGCTGGTGCCTTTAGAAGCGCCATCAAGGCCTTCAACGATAATATGTGGTTTTGACATAAAGTTTCCCTATTGATTTGATATAAGCAGTATAACTCAAAATGATAAAATGTCAATCATTTATGATTTTGTTGCGAGTTCTATATTAGCAGATTAAAAGTGTACAGTGCGCCCAGCGTCAGGGTGACTTTTTACCGTTAATGACGTTAAATTACCTCGAAGAAAATGAAACAACTTTTATCAAATTGAACTTATAAGTTAATCTTTAATTGATGTTTGTTGTGTTTGAATGTATAATTCACTTATACAATTAAGGATGTTTGATTATGCCGTATCGCCTATATACAGAAGAGAAGGTGCTTTACTATGCAGATAGCAATCTAAATGGTCTGCATGTTTCTGTGAATGAAAAAGCGGGTACAACCCTAAAGGGTCTTGTGCAGTCGCTCGTTGGCAAGAAAATGATTTATGATCCCTTGGCAGATGATGGTAATGGGGGCGATAGATATTATCTAACCACGTTATTGGGCAAGGTTTACTTAAAAATACTACAGTTAGAGTATGCGTTGTCCACATCGAAAAATTATGATGCGCTCTACCAAGAGATCGGTAACATTGCAGAAGATGCGATAGGCAAGGATGAGCTAGCAGACGTAATAGGCCTGTTGGTTTTAGCTCGTGATGGTCAGCTTGATGCCAAATCGCACAAAGGCGAATTGGCAATGCGGATAATCAATAGAATGGGGTTACTGCAATCAGGTCACCTTAATGCAAAGGGAAAGATATTGCTGCGTGCAGTGAAAGAGGGTGAATAGCCCTTGCCATTATGCCTCGTCCAAGATGGTTGCACCTGTGCGGCAGTAACGCACGTAATCGAAGCTAATGAGAGCACTTAACGACACGCTTGTGCCGACGGCGCTTACAAGCATAGCCGTTAACCAAGAGACACCTGGTTGAGTGAACACGGATAGTGCAAATATCGCACTGAATATTACAAAACTGTAGAGAATAAATTTGCGCATAGTGAATTCCTTTTCTTAATTTTCAGTATCATGCTGAACTGGGATGTTAACACAAAATTAACGAAATCAAATTTATGTTTTTTTATCATATTGAAGCCTTTAAGAATAATGCAAAGGCGCTGTGATAGAATTATTTTAATGAACGCTTACGCACATGAGGGAAAGCACATGCAATATGCAACACAACGATTGATTGATTCAGTTTGGACAGTGGGTTACGAAATTAAAGATGACATGGTAGTTATCCATAGTTATGACAGAGATAATCCCATTGGCTATGAAAAGGAACGGGAATTACCACAAGCCCTGTTGATGGAAGATGATGACCGTACAGTTACCAGTATTTTCATCAATGAAGAATACGATCATTTCCGAATGGATCATTCTAAGGGCGGTAAAGAGTATGTGGTTGCCAACCCTAAGCATGTATTTTCATACAATGTGAATACACCACCTGAGATCACAGTCAAGCCAGCAGAGCCTACTGTTATTGATCCAACAGAAAGCCAGCTTTACTTGGATAAAGTGAAAGTGACCGGTGTTTCTATTTCATCTACAGCATATAAAGCAACAATTGCGAGCATTAAGGGTAATATGCAGTCATCACTATTTGATGCAGTATACAATTCCCTGAAGCAAAAGAATATTATGACGCCTGACGAATTAACAGATCTTGCTCGCAAGACGGTAGAGTCAGTTGATTTAAAGGTGAATAGCAGTGAAGTGAAAGAATCCAAACAGGATGCTGACGCTTACTTGCAGCGCATTACTGTTGAGATCTCACAAAGCAAAAATGTGAAAACGCCGATGTTGACTGAAGATGTACTGGAAGCAACAAACGATTTTCAATCTAATCACCCTAAGCCTTGGGTGTCATTTGATGCTGTTGATATGAAGCCAGCGGCACCGAAAAATGATGCGCCAGAGGTCAGGACACCCGATAGTGTGAGGGAAGAATTGACGGCCAAGCTGGATCCTAAGTACACCGTGAGCGTGACTGACCAGCAGCATGATGCCTTCTTGGTTGAAATACACAATGAACATAACCTGGTCGAATGCCTCCCTAGCTATCAGCCGAACTTCGAAGAACGCTATGCAATAATGCTGAATGTGATGGCTCCGCCTAAACCGATGCTTGAAAACGAAGATAACTCGCCTAGCTTCAAACGTTAATAGCATCTCGCAAGGTTGCTTTGGTGAGCTTGTGAGATGAGTCGCTAAATATATCAATATATTTAACTACAAAGCGACAATGATATTTATATCATTGTCGCTTTTGATATTTGTATACTCATCTAAACAACCTCCAAGTTAAAAATAAATGATTGACAAAGTATTTGCTTGTGTTAACATTACCCCAATTACCTAAACTCAATGTTGGCGCGCTTTACATGAAGTTTTTTATCACAAAACCTTGCCCGAGCACATTTGTGTCAAGAGGATTTCAAGAGTGTACCGTTTGGTTCGGAGCCAAGCCTGTCAGGAAGGGAATCACGATTTACGATGACGAGGGTAGCTTGCTTGAAAAGTCACTTTGGCGCTTTAGCCAGTGGGAGGAAAGTGAAGATTCACTGGGTTACTGTAGCGCAAAAATATTCTTCAAAGGGCAAGGTGACACTCCGTTGTTCAATGATTTCTGGCGTAAGCTAGTGTCCACCTACAAGCCTGATTATGACACCGTGACCGGCGAGGGAGATAATTTCTTTAGTGCTGTAAACCAGTTGTATAACGAAGCTATACCTGAAGGCGCATTTAATAAAATAGACTTTTACCCAGAATTGGACGAGGTGTTTGGTCGAGTAAAAACGGACGACCAAGAAGAGGTAGAAGGTTTTCTTAGGATAGCGTCCATGGACAAGTTAACCAGCGATAACACAGAGTGCGAGGGTATGTCTCATCACGAGTGGGTTGTTGAGTACGATATTGACGTTAAACTGTGTTCTAATACCAGTGACAATAATGCGTGGTTGACGAAAAATCACACTAAGAATGGGTTCGATTTGTGGTTAGGTAAAGGTTACCCGCCGGTATACCGACATGCCATGATAATTGACCCTTGCTTTAAGGATATATTGAGTGATAAAAGTCGCCGACCCAGTGAATTTAGTGGTGATTCCAAAACCACCAAGTTCAACATAACCAGCCAACAACCAGTCTTACATTCGCTGTTGAGCGATATCGCCGCCCCAGTTTATACATGCCATCTTAATGAACTTAGTGAACGTTACAGTAGTGCTAAAAATGCGTTTTATGAGGAGCACTTAGCGGCAGCAAAAGAAGTGGTCACAGATGTGGATTTCTTTGCGTTCTATTCAAGCCCTGGGTTTGCAGATTATCGGGCTGTTGATTTAGCAGGAGAGGAGTTCGACTACTTCGATAATGGTGACTTTACACCTAACCATCTAGCCCTCATGCTGCTTGATGTGATGTCCGATGACGTTGCAAGAAAAAGCGTGGATGCTGAGGGAAGTGGTTTTGAAAATTGGGTTGTGCCAATTAGTGTTGAGTGGGACTGCTCGTGTTGACTGCTAATGTCACGCACTGAGAAGGATGGTGTTTATTTGAGAACGCAGCGATAGTGCTGGAAGAAGCTTTTGCTTAAGTGGTGCGACAGAGGGTTGGGCAAGCTTGTGATGGCCTGCCCATTAATTTCTTATATGGTTATAGGTGTTGAGTGTGATGCTGAATACTCGATGGTAAAGTGGCACACTATAAGGCAAGGAAGGCCAAGTCAATGACTGGCTAATGGTTAAGCCAAAAGCGCATTTTTTCGTTGCTGAAGTGCATCCACTTTTCTTTGAAGTGCCTCTTCATCTTTTTGAAGGTTTTTTAGTGCAAAAGACGTTGCTTCACGCTCATCAGTAAATACCGCTTGCTTGTTTATTTCACCATCAATAAGTAACAGGTCGTTAAAGCGTAACTCGACTTGTCGCTTTTCGAAGTCGATAGAGGGGTTTGAAGCCGCCACTTCAACAATTGAATAACCACTTCCTTTTGGCTCATTTACCTTATTTATCTTTGTGATGGTTATATGGATAACGTAATGGTTTGAGGTGACACCAAATATGGTAGTGCCTTCTTCGAGCTGTACTGGGTTTGCTGTTGTCATGGTGTGTTTTCCGTATGTGTTTTGACTTGATGACTTAATTCTACATCATTATGATATTTTGTCAATCATTTATTTCAAATGCGGATTGATAACCCTAGTTTAACGAGAGTTTGAGGTGTTTTTTTTGTGGCGCAAAGATAGCCCAGTAGAAACTGGGCGGATGTTATTTGCTAAGCTGTCTATTCACGAGACTGTGTGCATACGATTTACAGTAAGTCCGAACATTTCAATCTCACTCACTTCAGCAGCAGTTAACGCGGCTGGGTTGATTTGAGATAATGTTTTAATGGTTTTGTTGATTAAAAGCTTATTGTCAGCAAGGCTAGACTCTTCATCTGATAACACAGTGCCAATATTGAAATCACTGATACAGATCTCTGTAGTATCGTCGTTTTCAAAATCTTCTTCGTTAGTATCTTTTAAGAGTATTTTTATTGTATTATCTTCAATGACGTAAGAGTAAACAATGCCAGATAAGACGTATTTTGATATGAACTCGTCCTTTTCGCCAACAGTTTCAAACCCCTGAGACACCAAAAAAAGGATAAATCGCATATTAGCTTTGCAGTCTTCAAGGGCTTTGAATTTAAATTCTTTTGGTAGAGAGGTTGTGGTCATTGTCTTTTCCTATGAGTTTCAATACAGTAAGTCTATTATCATATTGATTTTTTTGTCAATCATTTATTTATATTATTCAATAAATGCAGACTAACTCAATAAAAGGGGATGCTCCCTGGGCTTATTCGTCACCAGAGCGATTAGGGCGCTCTTTGTTGTCAAGCTCAATGGCTTTGGCTAATTCGCACAATGCTTTCATAGTATGGGGGCTTTGACCGCCACCAGTGCCCACACAGCAGAATTCCACACTGGACGTTGATGTTATTTTGCCATCCCCATCATCCTCGAAAACAGTGACATGTATGTCGTTATTATCCCCGTCAATAAACACTTCTAGAAAGCCACTAGGGGACATATCTTCTTTACGTCTCAATCGTGAATCAGCCAATGGGTTTATTCCTTATCTGTTTGCGTAAAAACTGAGGGTGCTTTTGTTGTAAGTACATAATGCCGTTGATATTGCTAATTTTTAAAGATGGATTAATTCTATCTATAAAAAGATCAGTGAATTCAAAATCAATATTACTGCAATTTTTATTATGGGCGTTTTTAGTTGTTATATAAATCTCTAATGCGTATATATTCGGCTCAAAGCGATACTTTGCAACGGCTGCATTAAAAAATCGATCTATGACATCTTGCTTGTCAGAACTGGACATGCTTTTTAATTTTTCCATTGTGAATTCAGTAATATCAAACGTAATTTTATTTTTGTATACGCTCGAAGTAGAGACGATAAATGCTTCGTCACTTGAACTTAAGCCAAGACTTTTTAGGTCGAATTTAAAATCATCATAATTTATAAAAACCCAAAGTAGATAGCAATAATATGCGATAGGTAAAGATAGAGATATTACTTTTGCAATAGGATCAGGGATACTGAGTAATGTTGAAATACCATATAATGCACATATTGAGACTAAAGTAGGCCAAATCAGATATTTATGTTCATCTAAATTGTTCCACCTAATTAAATTAGGCACTTTTCTTAATAATAATTCTTTCATTTCATTTAGTCCTTACTTGCTAATACATGCGCTATTACACTTTCTTATAGTAATGCTAAATTTATAATGATAATTTGTCAATCATTAATTGACATTGAGGTTCGTTGGCGTATAATTAACTCATCAAACACACACATGGAGACTCCCTATGGGACCTTACGACAACGAGTTAGGTAAACACCTATTTATTCAAGAAGTATTCGATGCACATTGGTTAAAAAGTAATGACACAGGTGCGTTGATCATTATAGCAAAAGAAGATGGTGGCTTTGACAGTCACGGTGAAATTGAAGGCGTTGATGATGAAGTGCTCTTTGCTATGTCGGACAGCGATTTAGCTGACGAAAGCATGTTGGAAGACATGGGTTTATCAATCGTACAACCAAGCTTAAGAAGATTTAATGAAGAGGAGGGGTATTATCATGCCTAATGTATTTAACACGCCTGAAAAGCGCTTAGAGTTGTTAGCGCAAGTGACTGAGCTGGCCGCAGTTGAAATGACTTCTGATCTCGAAGAGGAAATTCGCGTGCTCAACCAGTTCATGACCGACATGACAGATATGTTATCCCTGAGCAGGTAACGATGATTTTGAGTAAGATCAAAGAATACATCGTCGAGGACGAGAGCGAGTTATTCGCGGGTAGCCCTGAGAAGCTTCGTGCGACTGTTCTTGAGAACTTAACGATTGCCATTGATGAGCCAATTGAAGACATAATCGCTATTGTAAGCAATCTGGAGCGTGCTAACATCGCTGGTGAAGCGGTAGGTCTGTTGGTGACTAAAACGGGCATTTCCGGTGAAGACAGTGAAACCCAAGTAAGCGACTTGCTTGCAAACCTGATGCACTACTGTGATGTTAACGATGTTGACTTCCAATCTGCGCTTGCGCGAGGTGCCGACAATTACCAGAGTGAACTGGAAGGCGAGCAGTAATCGTTCGTTTCCCATGTTTAATTATTAAAGAAATTAAAGTTTTATTTCACACGAGGTGGAAAATTGAATAAATCACGAGGATTTACCCTTATTGAGCTTATTATTGTCATTGTTATTTTGGGTGTTTTGGCGGTGACTGCCGCACCAAAATTCATGGATATATCGAGTGACGCACGGATAGCAACGTTAAATGGTGTCGCAGCAGCCGTTAAATCAACGGTGGTGCAAGTTGAAATGAAATCTAGGTTGCAGGGGTTGAGTAAAGTTACGAGTAATCCCAATTCGGAGCAATCTAAATACATAGTTGATTTTGGTTTTGTTAAAACCGAGGTGTATTACGGTAATTTGTGTCCAGAAAGTATATCTGAGCTTAACCAATCGGTTTCTTTTTTTGAGTTCATGGATATTAATGTGGATGGGCAAATGACAACCGAGGTTGATAATCAATATGCTGCGATAGGGTATGACATTCCAAGTGACCGTTCGCTTGTTAAGGGATGTTATGTGCTCTATGACTCATTTGCTGAGCCAAATTGTACCGTTGAGGTCGTGGATGTAGATTGCTAACAGCAAGGGCGTCGCGCCATTTCAGTATGATATAATTGGTATGTACGGTTAATATGATGAAGGAGTGTGGTATGTCTGATTTTTCATGGTTGGAGTGGGTCGGCGCTATGGCGCTGTTATTTGCGTCGTGTTTATGCCTGTGTTTTATAGCCTATATTGTCATTAGAATTCGCAAAGAGACGAAGCTTGAGCACATCCGTCAAGATTTAGTGAACGTCATTAAGTGCATAGATGAAATGGAGCCAAGCGCACCTATTCGAGCTGAGCATATGCGTGATTTACTGGTGCATGTGCATGACAGTTATGCTTTTAGCCTAAGCAATTTCAAATCAAACTGCGAATTCTACCAAGAAGACGAAATGGAAAAGCGAAAATAAAATAAAAGATTGACAAATTATCATAATGAAGTATACTGGTTACTCTACACACAAGGGGAACTATTATGAATTTGTCAGCAGCAATTAAGCAAAAAGCATCAGCATTAACCAGTGTTCAAAACAAAAAGAAATCAAGAGAAAATATTGAGTTTAACAAGCGAGTGGAAGCACTTGCCCCTATTATTGGAAAAATCAAACCCGCGCTGGCTGACTATGGCTTAAGCGTCACTCTGCACACCGATAAAAGTCACTATCCGTGCCCCGCTATCCACATAAAAGGTCGCGCAGTTTCTTTTAACTCTCCTATTTATAATCGCATTAGTGAAATATGCGGCTCTAAAGAAGATGGTTTTGCGGCGGGAAGTTGTAATCGCCATATTTATAAGTTTGACACTGAAGATAAGCTAATAGGGCATATCACCGATGCAGTGGCGACAAGTATTGCCAGTGGTTATTTAGTGCGTCAGTAAAAACGAAAGTTTGGGTATTTGAGATACAATACCCTTATTCCTGCAATCAAGAAAACAAACGGCAGACACCTGTATGAATATTATGCTTATCGGCCATGGCCGAGCTGGAAAAGGCACTTTTGCTAAAGTGGCGCTTAAATCATTTGGTTTAACATCAAAATCATCTTCACGCATGGGTTGTGAGATGGGCTTGTATGAGAAGTTCAAAGACATGTTCGGTTACAAGGATATGGAAGAGTGCTATAACGACAGGCACACCAAGCGTGACTTGTGGTATCAGGGTATATGTGACATTTGCACACCTGATAAAGCCACTGTTGGCCGCGCTATCTTTGAGTCACATGATATCTATGATGGTTGCCGCGATGATGTTGAATTAAATGCAATGAAAGCCGCAGGGTTGATTGATTTAGTTATTTGGATCGATGCCGGTGATAGAGTTGCGCATGAGAGTTCAAGTTCAATGAAGTTAACCCGAGATGACGCTGATGTAGTGATTTTCAACACAACAACAGAAAAAGAATACATTCAAAAAGTCATGCTGTTTTTGGCAGCGATAACAGGGAAAGGGCATTAATATGGATACTGTAGAATTAAAAGCATTGATCATTCAAGCATTAACGGAATGGAACCACAGACCGACTTACGTGCTAACAAACATGGTCAACTCCGCCCTTAGCAAGAAAGGTGATGAATATAGGGTGAAAACGCCTCGCATTTTAAGCTGCATGAAGTCATTAGAGAAAGAGGGAAGGGTCGCACAGTCACCGAAGAAATATAACCCTTATGCAAGGCAAAAAGTGTGGTGTATTCCTGCGAAGTAGCTGCACTTTTTGATTGACAAAAATGCGTTTTTGTTTCATTATGATAAAGTGGATAATTAAATAGGGAGTGAGTCGTGGTAGACGAAGGCGTGCTAATCGATGCGTATTTGAAAGACAGTATCTTTAGTGATGGTTGGAATCAAACGTTGGATGGATTTACCGATGTTTGTTTTTCAATACCAGATGATACAAACACGTCCAATGAATATCATGTGTACCTCACGTATGACTACGATGATGATAGCTGGTCTGGGTACTTTGCTTACTGGACGCCTAATGACGGTTTGCCGGTGGATAACGCGAAGGATCCTTCAGATAAGTTCCCAAGTGAAGATGGCGGGCTATTGGAGAATAATGGTATTCCCGTGGCTTTCAATGGCAACTACATTGCCTTTGTAAAATTAAAGGCAGCAGTAGAAACGTTTGTGGCGCTTTGTGAAAGTCGATCACTGTTGCGTTTGATGTCTGGTAAAGGCGCTGTAATGAAGTGTTATGAGGCGCAAGAAGGCAAGCCTGTGTTCTATTCGCTTGAATTAAGTGTTGAAGACAATTACGAATTCAAATCGTTGTGCGCAGATGCTATGCACTCTTACTCAAGCACGCCCGACAAGATCACGCTTGAGGTGTCTAAAGATGGCACATTGTTTCAGTTTACAGCGGTAGATGAATGGCATGTGAATGACAGTAGTGTTACCCACATGTACATCAATCCCCAACAAGATCGCATTGAACTGCGAAAGTGGTTAGACGTATTTAATTTACGCCCTGACTAGGTGATCGCTGAGTTAGAATAGGTATCTAATAAATCAAACAAATTTCACGCTTAAGTGACAAGGGTAGATAGAATGAAAAAGCTAACGGTAAGCCTCATGACGAGCATTTTAATCATAGGGGCTACTCACGCCAGCGTATACTCGAAAGAGACCAGTACGGTTGACGTGGCGAAGCGCAATGGCGTAAAAAGTTGCCTTGGGCAAGTAAAAAGTATTGCAGAGCATGTGTTGGGCAGCAAAGCACATAGTACACATGGCATCACCAAGCAAGGCGCGGCCAATGAGCACATGTTTTTAAGCATGAATGTAAAAGGGTATTCAGATGGTGACTCCCATGTCGTTATAAGCTCTACGCCTACGGACAGTGGTTGTGATGGATTTTATGTTGAAACTTCATTTATGCAAATGTCTTGTGAAAAGATTCAGAGTGATGTGTTTACCGGTTGGAAGTTGAGCCAAACGCTTAATAAAAACACGGTGCTGCTAACCAATGGAAGCGGAACAGTGCATATTTACCTTTCTCCCCAGCAAGGCGACACTTGCTTGGTGAGTAAGCAAGAAACGGTTTACGGATAGAGCGGAAGAGAGGTGGAGCATGGAGCAGACTAACCCAAACTTGATTCAGCATGATTTTGAAAAATCGCTGGTGTATACATGCTTATTAAATATGGCGAGTAAGCAGACATCTAAAATTCAACGTTTAAAAGAGATTGCTAATTGCGAGCAGGTGCAGTTTAGGCTAGCCGTTGCAGAGGATGCGATTGAGCATTACTCGCAAGCGTTAATCGGGATTGCAAAGCGTGCAGCCATCAAGCCGGTGTCGTTAGACGTATTTAATACGAGTGTTGTTGCGGGAGTTAAGTCATATTTAGTGGATTCCACCAAGAGTAGCGACCAGGACTGTCCTGAGCTTGTTGATGTGTATCACCGTTTAGTTATCGATTACAACGCATTGATAGGGGCTTATAGCTCAACCGGCGGCGTCCCATCCGACCTGATGAGTGTTAAATAAATGATTGACGAGCTTTATCAGATTGATATACTTGGCTTAGTTCAGTTCAACCGTTTTCATGGTCAATATTAAACGTAATGGCTAAGCATAAAATCGAGAGGTTATAATGTCAAAATCAACAATCTTAACGTTTATTGCAGCCGTACTCCTTAGTTTGGCCGTGGGTGGAATTGTCTATGTAAAAAGCTACAGTGATGAGCAAGATAGAATTGCCAGTGGTGTTGAGATCAGAGAAGCCTTGCTGTTTAGCATACAAGAAAAAGCAAAGCGTGATCCCGCTCTTTATGAGAATGTGGAAAACGTTGATTTGAGCACCTTGGAATGCAGCCAAAATGTCTGTACCGCTAACGGTGTAAGTGCTAATGAGCGTTACGTGTGGCGGTCTATGGATGAGCGGTTTGTACGTTTGTCTATCCCGCTGTCCACCAGCAGTTAACAATTACAGGAGATTTTATTATGCATATTAGTCAATTGATAGATAGTGCAAGCCATGCGGTGTCTGAAATTAAGGCGAGAAAGGGCTTGGTGATGATGGATATCATGCAGAGTGATAAGTTCAGCCAAGAGCAGAAGATCGCCATGGTTGATCTTTTAAAGCCGCTTGACTTAGCTATTGATAACGCCTCTTCAAAGTTTATTGTTGATATGGGTCAAGATTAGGAACTGCTAAGATAAAATTCAGTATTGGTTTTTACTCTTGCAGATTGTCTTTGTGAAAACCAATACACTTTCCGCACAATTGAAAATAAAAGATTGACAAATATATTCATAATGATACAATTAGTGTTAATTAATCACTCACAAGGTATATCATTATGTCAGTTGCAAAAACCCTAGCCAATCTAAATGGAAAGCGCGTTCTAAAATTAGTTACCGGCGTCCATACCGTTGAAAGTATTGACGAAATGCGCGAAGAAATCAAAACGTTGCTTGAGCAAAACAAAGATAAGCTTTCCATGCAAAACTTGACTCCAGAAGATTTAGAAGAAGATGACGTTAAGTTTGCAATCGGCACCGCCTTTTGGATGAAGCCTAAATTGCGAGCAAAAGAAGTGGGCGTGTTACATGTGCGTTCAAAAGATTACTACTTTGTTCCTGAGGGTACAGACAGAGAGATTTTTGGTGATAAGAAGGGGTTAACCTATTCACCTTGTTTAACAAAGCTTGAAAAGCCTTTGCTGTTGAATGCAAAAGACAACCAAAACGGCTTAATTTCATTCCAACTTATTTAATCAATCTAGATAGGCGGTCTGCGGACTGCCTGTTTGCCTGCAAGATATTGCCCCCTGCGTTAATAAGGCGGTGTTTGGTAATAGCTGTGATACGTTATTCTTACTCCCTGATTTTGATGACGATATTGGGTAAAGGAGTCCGTTCTAATTCAGTGTCGTGATCAAAAGCAGGAAGTTTGGTGGCTGGTCTTTAGAGTGCTTTAACAATCGGTATAACGATCGCCGACTTGCATCCGTAAGATGCTTGAATCAATTCAATGAGGGTATTATGAGTAACAGTCAAGATGAAAAAGTAAAAGATGCCTCGTTCCAAGAGCAAGTTGCGCCCTGGGTGCAAGCGTGCTTTGGTGCTGAGATAGCCTCTAATGTAAGAGAAAGAAATCATCGGTTCATTGAGGAGTCATTAGAACTCGTTCAGGCGCAAGGTTGCTCAAAAGAAGATGTGCTTAAAATGGTGGACTACGTGTACGACAGGCCTGTGGGTGATCCACCTCAAGAGGTAGGCGGTGTTATGGTCACATTGGCGTGCTTGTGTTTGGCCGCTGATATGGATATGCACGACGCTGGCGAAGTGGAGCTTGCTAGGATCTGGACAAAGATAGAGCAAATTCGCAAAAAACAACAAACCAAACCCCAGCACTCGCCGCTTCCTATTCCGCAAGACCTAAAATAAATGATTGACAAATTATTGGCGCGTGTTATCATTATGATAATCCAATAAATAATGAGAGCGCCATGAAATTAGATGATCTTGATACGCATATAGCCGCCGCAATTAACGAGCATGGCGCAGCAATAGTCGCCATGAAACTTTGTGAATCGCTAACAGCGTTATCTGACATTGGTGGTGATATCCACCATGAAGATGGCCGTGGCCAAGTTAAAGTGTCACCTAATCGCTCACTTAAAAGCGGCAAGCCTCCTTCTAAAGACACCGTTGAAAGATTGAGCAGTTATCATATTAATGTGTTCAAAAACTATCTTGGAAAGTACTTGGAAACCTGTAAAACAATTGCAGGCGACCAGTTAACGGTAACCGAACGCGACCAGTTACTTGTGCCCTTGCGTAATATGGCGCAAGAGATCACGAAATTACTGGAAACTATCGAACGATAGTTATATTTGAATCACAATGACGAGTTTCCCAGCACACGATGTGTCGGGCGAGTTCGTTTCACAATTGCGAGTATGAATACTCAAATCTACACGGAGTAAAAGAATGTCGAATCAAGTAACAATGTTTATGATTGGTAGCGCCCTGTGCGTTGTGTTGTTTGTGTATATGATGTTAAAAGAGAAATCGAAAGCAGCTAAGTTGGATATCGAGCTGGCACGGCTTGTTGATGCACATGCCGCATCTGAGGCAAGCAAAGATACGCTTTCTACCATGTTAGACGAGAGTCAATCCCGCCTAGCCAAATCGGAAGAAAAGAACGATGCGTTAAATCAAAGAAATATCGACTTGATGACCGAGCACGCGAGGCTTGAAAGTCGAGTTGAAAGTGATCGTGAAAACTTTGAAAAACAGCGTCAACAGTTCGAAGAAACAAAAGCGTCAATGAAGACTGAGTTTGAGAACTTAGCGAATAAGATTTTTGAAGACAAGGGCAAGTCTTTCGCGACAAGCAGTGAGCAAAGCATTAATAGCATGCTGAAACCTTTCAGAGATCAAATAGACAGTTTCCAAAGACGTGTGAATGACATTCATGACTCATCGCTACGTGAAAACGGCAATCTCAACGCCGAAATCAAGAAGGTGTTAGATATTGGCATGAAAATGAGCGATGAAGCCACTAACTTAACAAGCGCCCTCAAAGGTGATTCTCAACAACGTGGCGCGTGGGGTGAAGCTCAGCTAGAAAGGACGCTTGAAATGAGTGGGCTTATTCAGGGTGAGCATTTTGATAAGCAAACCGCATTCAAAGATAGCGATGGTCGCAATAAACAAACAGATTACCTGATTAATTTGCCTGATAACAAGCACATTATTATCGACTCAAAAGTGACAATGGTGGCTTACGAACGCATGGTGGGTGCTGAAACCGAAGAACAAGCGAATGCCCACATGATTGAACATGTGAGTGCTGTGAGACGCCATATTGATGATTTGGCATCGAAGGATTACACCAACCTTATTGGTATGGAAAGCCCAAGTTTTGTATTGATGTTTATGCCGATTGAACCGGCGTATATTGACGCGTTAAAGTCGCAAAAAGACTTGTTTGATTACGGATATAAGAAGGGTATCGTGTTGGTATCGCATACCACCTTAATTCCTATCTTACGTACCGTTAGTAACCTTTGGATGATTGACCGAAGCAACAAAGAAGCTCGGGCGATAAGTGAAAGTGCTGCGGATATATTTAATAGCGTGTGTACCGTGTCTGAACGTGTACAGAAGTTAGGTAATACACTTTCTAGCGCCTCTAATCACTACAACAGCACGGTTAAAGCGCTTACGGGCAACCAGGGGTTATTTGGTAAGGTAGACCGCTTTAAGACGCTATCTGCGAAGGTGAGTAAGTCACTGCCAGAGTTAGATGATAAACATCATGACTATGAAAGTGAGCGGTTAGATCTAGCGGTTGAGGCTATTCGCGAAGATAAGCCGTTATTAGAGTCTACTTAGTAGGCTCTTTTTCTTGACCAGTCGGATATAAATGATTGACAAAATTATCATAATGAATTACCATTGCCTTAAGATGAAAACACGGGCAAATACCATGAAATATGCAGTTTTAGTTATGATTTTAATCGGCACCATCTTTGCGGCTTCATTACCTAAAATTACTTTAGGGGAGCGCATTGCGCAAAACATTACATATATTCGCGGTGGCACAATTCAGGCTCAAGCATATGCCACCACGGATAACACCCGCTCAATAAGAGTCGCTGTTTCTCCAGACGTTATAATGGGAAACTTACAAGATTACGCTTACGGCAGTCGTGTTCCAATGCCTATTAGTCAAGACCAGACAGATACCGAAGAAACTATCCTTTCGATTCATGCAGACTGGATGGTCAGTATCAGTGCAAAGTGTAAGCAAGGTAAAACGTTTTTGTCGTCACAGTTGATGGCACACCGCACAACAGGCTTTACTTTCAATCAGACTGACAAGTGGATCCAAAAAGCAAAAGAAATGTGCGGCATGACCAATAGATCATAGTCGCCACTTTCCCCAAAATAATTCGGAGCACAAGACGCATGAAGAGAAGAACGATAAGAAAGATATTTAAATTCACACTAATGATAGCCATTGCCAAACATGGCGTGTTATCGGTACGTAAATCAAAAGACAAGCATATAGAAATTAACAGCCACCGCAGAAAGCCCAATGCGTTAGTCACGTTGGCTGTTTAGTTTAACCTGATACAATAGGACAAAACCTGTAATGAGAGCAAACATGCCCGAACAATTGCCTGAAAATTTATTTGATGTTGTGGTACGCGTAACCTTTGATGTTGATGCTTCTGAGGTTGAAGATTGGGAAGGTCGTCACCGAGAGTGGGATGTATACGGCGTCAGCACACTAGAGAACGTATCGACGGTGAGCATGGAGATGGTTGTAGAAGTTCCAGCATCTACACCTGAAGAAGCGGTACAGGAAGCCATTCACGTTGCGAGTGATGAGGAGCAATACCCTCTTGGCACGAACATTGCCGTCGAAAACGCAAAATATTGGGTAGATGAGTCATTGGAAGATAGCGTAAAACACTCTAAGGAAAGCCCTGATGAAGCTTAAAACAAAAACCGTCATAGTATGCCTAGTTCTGGCTATTGTGGCCGCATGGTACATGCTAGGTATTATTAAGTTGTTATTGCCGGTGGGGTTAGTTGTAGCGCTATATATTTACGTAAAACGCTGGTTTTCAACACGCAAAAGTAAGGCTGGGTGATTTTTCGAGTTTTTTACCTAAATCTCGCCATCAGAGCACTTGCGAACATTCCTCTGTCGTCAGGGTTTATAGTGGGTTTGACTTTTAGCGTACAAATATTATACTACATGGGAATACGGCTCTTTAGTGTGATATATGGTACTTAAAAATAGACCTGTAAAAAGGTTATTAAGGGAGCAACCCAAGGGCGAAGGTAAAGCCGAGGTTGCCACCAAAAAGCAATTTAAAAACATATTATGGCAAGCCTCTAGAGGCTCACTTGGAAAGCGCAATGTAGCTATTGTCTGGATGCTCTTCGGATCTGGCTTACGCATAAATGAGGTAGCGAAACTCACCATACAAGACCTGCTACGAGATAGTGGAGAACTACGAACCACGTTCATAGTCAAAGGCTCTTATACTAAGACAGGGAAGCCAAGAGCAGCTTACATCTTGGTTAGAAAGCATCGTGAAGCTATTGAAGCATGGATAAACGAACTTATTGAAGAAAGGGTGTGTACTAGCGAAGAATCAACGTTTCGCACATTAAGAAAAGATTGGCCTATATTCGCCATTACCAAGAAAGGGCGCTACTGGCGTAAAATGGCATTTAGGGATAAAAAGTATAAGGATTCCGAGGGCAATACTAAAACAACCAAAGTTTGTGGTTCAATGCAGAATTTTATTAGTGAGTTGTTTAAAAGTTCGGGCTTATATAGCGGAAGCAGCCATTCTGGGCGCAGAACGCTTGCCACTTGGCTTGATGCTAAAAACGTTGACTTAGAAACCATACAGCGCATTTTAGGTCACGAGTCGCCAGACATGACTTTAGGATACATCGACCCTAATTTTGAAAGAATACAGAAAGCGTTTGATGAAACGCTTAAAAATATAACTTAAAATATTTTCCCTATATGGGAATTACTTATTGACAATTAGGTATGGCATTCCCATACTGGGAAGTATTAAAAATGCGTATAATTGCACTTTCAACATTGCGGGAGTTTTGGGAACAACCCAAGTACAAGGACGCTGAACAACCGCTAAAAGCTTGGTATGACGAAGCACAAAAAGCAAACTGGCAAACACCACAGGATATTAAAGACAAATACCGCAATGCTAGTTTTGTAGCGGATAACCGTGTGGTGTTTAACATACATGGCAACAAGTACCGATTGATTGTTGCCTTAAAATATCAATTTGGCATTGGCTACGTGAGATTCATTGGAACGCACAAGCAATATGATGCCATTGATGCTAATACAATTTAGGTGATGAAAATGAATATTGCTCCCATTAAAACTAAAACTGACCACAAACAGGCGCTTGGCCGTATCGAGTCGCTTTGGGATGCCGAGCCTAACACACCAGAGGGTGACGAATTGGATGTGCTTGTAACGCTAATTGAAGTGTTTGAAAGCCAACACTACCCGATTGAAGCACCCGACCCTGTTGCCGCAATCAAGTTCCGTATGGAGCAGCAAGGGCTGCAAGATGCTGACTTAGTGCCAATGATCGGCCAGAGAAGCAAGGTGAGTGAAGTTCTTAACAAAAAGCGCAAACTCAGCATGAGTATGATCAGGAGACTCAACACGATGTTGAGCATCCCACTGGAAAGCCTGATCTCAGATTACGAATTAATTAAGTAAGGAATCAAATATGGCTGAATCAAACACCATAAATATGATAGCTGAATCCACGCCCATCCAGGCAATAAATATTTTCGAGGTCATTACAGGCATCACTCTCACATCCACACAGACTGAGCTTTGTGTCAAAATTATTGAAGACGCAGGTAACGATGTAGCAATTCGTAAGTTTGTTGATTGTTCACTGGGAAGGCCAGAATTGAAAGAATTTGCAGAAAGCGTTGCTCACCACTGTTTAGCTGATAATGGATACAAAAGAGTTTTTGAGTCTCAAGTGGCCGAAGTGAATTTAAGTCAATTAGGTCAACAAGGGAATTAACATGACAAAAGTAGAATATGTAAGTTGTAGTTCGTGTGGTTACGAGAATTGCGATGTTGAAATTGCTTTTATTCGAACAGTAGCAAGCGGAAAGGTTTGGGAATGCCCTTGTTGCAAAAAAAGAAACTATGCATGTCGATGAAACAGAATCCGCAGAGGAGTAAATAACATGATCGTGAACTTAATGACGGGGAGTAAAGCACATCGTAGCTATCGAGCATTGGCTATTTCACCGGATATTATTGCTTCAGTTGCTTTGCTAGATCCTATGGAAATGGATGGTGAATATGCTTGCTTGTTATCTCTTAAACAGACTGTGGCTGTAGGTCTAAATGAAGATGGAAAACCCGATTTGAAAGCTGTATTTGTAGTTTCAGGAAATATATCTGATTTAGCCAAAGCTTCGGGTTTAGATCCTGAAGACGAACTACATAATCCCGATGACTTTTAATTTATGACCAATGAATGGAATGCTATGCCTAAATGGTTAGAAATATATTTAAATTGGTGGAGTTCGCAAACAGAAAAACTCACTGAAATGACCTTGATTGATTTTGTGGTCTCAATACCGTTGGCTTTATTGCCATTGGTTTTACTATATTGGTTTGTTGGTGGATTTAAAGCATCTAAAAGAACTGATAAAAACCTTTCTCAACTTAAGTCTCCGCTATTTGATATGAGTGGACTAAAAAAAGCTGAAGATATAGCAAACCAAAAATCGACAAGGGAATAAATATCATGACTGAGCAAGAGGCTTACAGTATACCAGAAAACATAGACGCAGCTATAGATAAGGCCGCTGAACATTTACCTGAAGGTTGGGAAATAAACATTTCAATTGAAAGGCATGGCTATGGCGTAAGCCTAAGTAAGCCTGACGGCTCAGATGTAAGCAATGTAGATGGTGGTGATGGACTTCGTTCTGATATCGATGAAGCGATACGCATTGCTAATGGCTTTGTTGAATAAAAGAGGAATAGAAGCATGAACACTCAATCAACGGAAAACAATGTGCAGTGTAAAATATCTATTGTCGATATTCTTATATACACCTTCTTATCATTGGTATTTAATTTTTCATACTTCTATTTTCAATACAAAGCTTCATCTGAAGAAATGAATTGGAGTCTATTAGGTGTTAGCACGTTGATTTGGTTTTTAGGTATATCACTCACTAGATTGTCCTTCCTATACGCTAAAAAGAAAACGAACCCAACTAAGGATTAAACACTATGAATGATTATTTGCACGATTGGTGGATGTCAGAAATTCCATTAGATAGTGATTTTGATGATCCACAGCTAGATGAGGAATAAATATGATACGTCATAAAGAAGTTTGTGCGTTGGATTATATTGTAATTTTAAAAAATATCGATGGTAGGCTAAATACTAACCGCGAATAATTAACAAAAGGAAAGAGCATGTTTTCATTTTCATTTTTACTAGAGCCGTTACGTAAAAAGCGCGATAAGGAACTCGACAGCCTCATGCAGACTCATGCCGAGCACATTCGTTCAGTCTGTAAAAGGATGCAGATCTTCCTCGCTGCTTCGCTAATCATCTATGCCGCTTTATTTATTACCCTATACGGATTCGGGATGTTTCTGGCACTGCTGGTATTTGGGTACTTTTGTTTGCTCGTGGACAACACAAGCACTACACCATTTTCCTCTTTGTTTGGGGTTTGGGTGTTCACTTTAGTTTTCATTTCTCACATAAGCCTCTTTTACACTCCGTCATTTGAAGATATTGTTCTTGACGCTTTACCTCACGCAGTGTTGTCAGGTGCGTTCATGTGGTTACTGTTGGCGTTTAACAACTTACGCGTTTTCGTGTCTGATGAAGGGCGTGTGAATCAGTATGAATTAGATTTGGAACAAACTCATAGCTGATATGAAGATGATTACAGTAGCTATTATCGTGTACGCGGGTATATGGTGGCATATTAATAAGTAAGGAATGAACCAATGAAAGACTCTCTAGATGAACTGTCACGACTAGATCAAGAAAATGGGAGGTATGCAGAAATACATAACCCTATGATTAAACCTAATGTGGTATGCCTATGCGGAAGCACTAAATTTAAGGGCGCTTTTGTGAGAGCTAACAAGGCCGAGACACTTAAAGGCAGCATAGTCCTCTCTGTTGGTTTATTCGGGCATCACGAAGACCTAGATATGGACGGTGAAGTAAAGGCTATGTTAGATCAATTACATCTACGTAAAATTGATATTGCAGACGAGATATTAGTATTGAATGTCAATGGATATATTGGCAGTTCAACACGTAAAGAAATTGATTACGCGAAACTATCCAATAAATCTGTTCGCTATTTAGAACCACTGAGGCAGGAATAAATTATCATGGAATTAAATTGGCAAAAGCCAGAAGAAATACCAGTTGTAAAGGCAGGTTCAGAGACCCAATTTTGGATAGCTGTTGAAATAACGAACCCGAATAAAGACCCTGAAGTTTTTACATTTCTAGCTCAATACCAAAATCGTCCATACAAAGACGGTGATGAAGAACATCTTGGTGATGATTCTCTAGTGAATACTGATGGTGAGTATGTTGACTCTGTTGGATGGGTTACGTGTCAATCTCACTGTGAGTTTGATAATTATTATACGCCAATAGCGTTTAGTGATAATTACAAATTACTTGGTTGGGCTGAGTATATAGCTCCTAAATTCTCATCAATAGGCAAGTGAGGAATAAATAATGCTACCTGAACAAATTGCTAAATCAATATCTAATGTTGGCGGAGAAGAAACAGCGTTAATTATGGCAAGGGCTTTATGCTATATGGCTAATACATCAAATAATGATTATGAGTTTTATTGTGATATTGGCACTGTCACGATTGAGCGCAAGAAGATCGTACCGAACGATTAAGCAAAGAAGGAATAAAATCTTGGATAATGAAAAAATGAGCACCGATATTTCAACAGAAGAACTTTCCAAAAGAGTTGAAGCGCTAGAGCAGAAAATTAATGATGGCGATGATAGCGGCCCAATCTCAATGATAAAATTATGGTCGTTAATTTCTTTAATCTTGTTATTAGTATTCTTGTTTTGGGGGACTCCTGACGTCTGGGACCAGTTGCACCAGAAAATTATGAAAATCCTAAATTAACTACAGGGGAAATAACATTATCAAAAATTTACTTATTTACCTGATGATGGCGTTTACATGCATTGCCATTGGATCTTACGCTTTTTTATTGGGAACAACCTTTATTACTGCCGACATTAAATATTTAGACATTACCAATATCTTCTCCTTTGGGAAAGGAACTAGATTTGGCATTTTATTTTTTAGTATTTTGGGGTTACTTTTTTCCGTTATTTTCTCAGGGAAAATAATCCACCTACTAAACAAGGCTGAGCGGACAGGGGAATGAATACATGAGCGAACTAATTCATAGTCTAAAGCCCCGAAATGCTGGAAAGTACAATACTCACATTACTCTTTGCAATAAGCAGATCTCTTGGACAAGGAAGACATCCAACACACCAGATGATATTACCTGTAAGTGTTGTAAAAATAGGCGAGTAGCCATTCTTGCAATTAAAAAAGATGCTGTAAATTAAACATGGGAATAGAGAAAACAATGAAAAATATTATAACGAGTTTAGTAATAATGGTGTTTAGCTTTAACTCGCACTCTGTTGAATTAGATATGAGCAAGCTAACTGTAGAAACAGCTTTATCTTTTGAGAGCAAAGGAAAATATTCAGAAGCATTAGATATTTGGGAGTATCTTGCCAAAACAGATAGTAAGGCCGCAGTTAGCGCAGGCTTGCTTCATCACACAGGTCAGGGCACTCAAACTGACTATAAAAAAGCTATGGAATTTTATTTAAAAGCCTTCCCAGAAAATGGAGATGCTATCAATAATATTGGAGTAATGTATCGAGATGGCTTGGGTGTAGCCAAAAACAGAAAAGTCGCTTACTTACTTTTTTTAACGATTCATATGGAAGGCATGGGAACTGAGTCCACAATTATCAGAGCCAATAGAAACCTTAGAAAAGAAATACACGAGCTAACTGAAAAGGAAAAAAATGAGGCATTGTGCTCCACATTGCCTGACTTGCTTGCTTACGTAAAGAATGAGGGAAAGACAAAGCTAGTTAAAAACAAAGATATTATTAAAATACGTAATTTGGAGTGGTGGCTACCTGATGAATTAGCTCACTATGAATGCAGCCCCTCTGACAGTATTTTTAATAATTAAATTCTTATAACAGAGAAATAAAATGAAAAGCACAGTATTTAGAACAATTCAGTTTTTCGGTATTTTAATATTTGTTTGCACAGCTCTCTTTTCATTGCTGGTAGAACCGACATTTTTCGCTAGTTCAGGATTTATAGCGCTATTGTTCGTCGGTTTCTGTACCTTTGCACTTGGCCTTGCACTATCAAAAAATCTGAATAAACCGAATAGTGAGGAATAAACGATGACAGATATAATTAAAACATCAGAAGAATTTATAGCTAATCTACCTGTAGTAGATCTTGGAGTCGAACTCCCTTCATCGGAAGCTTTCTTGGGAGCTGAACGTGTGTTTTTTGACTTTTATAAAAGAATTCTAGGTGAAAAGACTAATGGTATATTGAATTCCCATGGATTCGAAAGAAGTGCTTTGTATGGACTTCACAGTGAAGCGATTAAATTAACTGTAATACCAATATCACAATTAAAGGCTCTGGCGGATGGTGATAAGTCTCTTATAGGTTTTGCATTTCAATTCCCAACTAACTGCATGTCTTGGGAAATACCAGCCAGACATTATCAAGCAGAATTATTTGTAGGTCACGCCATTAAAAAACCATTAAAGCCAACCGAGGAATGAAAATGACCATGAGTAAAATTATTGAAAGGCTGTCTGAAACTAACCCTACGCTTCTTGAGGAATTTCTGGAGATTGCGTTTAATGGTTTGAACGATATAGATGCACAAGAGCGAATTGCTCGTGAGATGGATATTTCAGTTGATCGTGTAAGCGGTGTTGCAGGTGTAATGATGGGATTGAAAGATCTGGATAACGACAACGTTGAAACAAACTGGATGCCTGTTCGCACAGAACAAGAATTTCAAATATTCATCGAAAAAGTTCGTTCTAGTGAATACTGATAACAGAGGAATCAAAACATGCCTACAGAGTACAAACTAATTTCAGAAACTAAACCAGAAAATTTAGATGTTTCAGAAGTTGTAGCGACCAATCGAAAGTGTGTAGACAATATTGTTAGTAAGGAATGGGCGGCAATGCAGTCTGTATCACAACATTTTGTATCTCTTTTTTACCAGACTGAAAAGGTTGAAGACTTTATTGATTGCTGCATGGATTTGGATAGTGAGTTCGATGCAAGGCACCTGAAAGTAATTTGGGAATGCTTGAGTGAAGTGTATAGGTCTGAGAATGCTCTTCTAAAAATAGATAATAAATGTAATTCTTAACAGAGGAATTAATAGTATGCCTGAAAAGTCTCAATTCTCAGCAATGGATATAGTTAATGCGTATGAGCACACAAAGAGTATATCCACTAAGTTTTTCAACGCACTCAGAGAAAGCAGAAAGTTTGGGTTTAGAATGTGCCAGTATAAATTTGACGATACTGTAGCTAAAGAAATAAACGCGGTTATTTTCTGCCTGTCACTCTGCCATCGTGAAAATATTTTATTGAAAGTCAGCATAGATAATGCTGACTTCAGATCGGCATTACAAGAAGCAATTTCAAAATCACAAACATTAAAAAATGATGTTGAATTTTTACTATCATATTCGCCGAAAATTGATTGGAATGGTGGCGGCTAAATATCAGAGGGAAAACATGACTCGTACCAACTTATTAATTATCACTGCAATGTTCGGTGTTTTCTTTTTAATTGGAAAACAATCAAATCAGCAAGAGATTACGGAATTAAAATTAAAGCTAGAAGTGTCGGAATGACTCTCTAGTAAATGGCAAGGAAAGGCCGAAAACATGGTTAATCTTGTAGCTATCAGCATAAAAGAAAATGAATCTGTGAGGGATGTGTTAAAACAATCTTCTGCAAGTTACAAGCGATTATCTAAAGATGAAGGTCTTTGTCGTGATAGGGGTGAAAAAGGTACTTTAGAGTGCGAGCAACACGCGTATTTCTCATTAAAATTAAGCCAAGAGTTTAGTGAGGAATAAATACATTAAGTTAAATAACTCTTGAGCTTTGTCGTGTCCACGAATATAATAATTAACATATTATATAGGATTAATTTCAAAAATTTTCTACACTAGGAAAGTCAATGGCTAATTATTTTTTGGTAGCGACATTGCTTTGTAGTATTTTTTCACAACTAGTATTCATTAAATCTAACAATTTAATTGCTGGGATTTTAAGTGGTTGGTTAACGTATATAGTTATTGGATTGATCGTTTCTTTCCTTCCTTCACTAAAAAATAGTGTATGGGAAAAGAGACAAACGCCAAGTAAAAAAAAGTAATACGACTGAATTTGATGTTAAGTCAAAGAAGTTTCTGGACGATACTTTATTGAAAAAATGGCGTAGAGAAGATGACTTAGAACTTGTAAATTATCTCCCTAAAACAGCTATTAAGCCAACAGAAGAATGAAAAAAGTATGACAAAAAATGTGAAAACGACAGATGTTTGCAAAAAGCGTGGATTGGGTTGCAGCACTATTTTTGCCAGCGCGGATCTTGGTGCATTTGAAAAATCTAGTGAGCAGGAAGGTAATGCTGTCTTGGCAAACACAAACGCGAAAATATTTCTCAATCTGCCGAATTCGACTACCGAGGAATAGTGATGAGCGATGCTATCAACACGGGCATAAACTGGCTAAAACCAATCAGATTACAAGATGGGCGGGTTGTTACGGTCATCACCGAACGCGACGATATTGCTCTCATCGAAGGCACTGGGTTCACTTGTTCAATAATTAAATCAACGGGCTTGCCAATGACGGATGTTTTCAACTGGGATCTATTCCCTGTGAGAAACTCAACTAAGGAATAAATTATATGTCGTGGGCAACCAACTACATTGCCAAACTATCCAACGGCGAAACGGTTCAGTTTCGCCCAAGATGTGGCTCCATGAAAGGTAGGGTCGAATCGGGTCAATTGGTCACAGTTGAACCATGCAAAGGCGAAGATTTATCAAAAGGCGATATTGTTCTCTGTAGAGTAGGTCGCTCTCAATACTTGCATATTGTAAAAGCAATTAAAGAAAATAGATTTCAGATCGGCAACAACATTGGTCGAATCAATGGCTGGATTGGCGCAGATTCTATTTTCGGAAAATGTGTTAGAATTGAAAATTAATAGAGGAATCAATCATGAATGAGAAATTCGCAATAAAGTATTTGACAAAATATGTAGATATCGCTTACAGCCCTTTTTCTTTCCTTGAAAAATTTTCTTTAACGTTCTCTATGTTAATTCTCGCTGTAGTGCTAATGGCGCTCTTATTGGTATCAATAATCAGTCATGTGTCATTAATGCCATTTTCTGTTTTTGCAATGATAATTTTGTTAGCAGGAGCAGGAAAGAGTTGTGTATGGAAAGGGTAATTAACAGAAGAAAAGCAAGCTTAAGTAAGGAATAAATCATTTTGAATATTAAAGCAGAAAATGAAGTTGAATTTTATAAAATGAAATTTGGAGAAGCGTTAGTTGCCGAATGTGAGTTGGTGTACTCTTGTCATTCTGAGGCATACAGACTTTACATAAAGAAAGATAAAGCACGAGGGTTTGAAGCAGTTGCACTATACAATTCTCATTCAGACAACACAAAAGGATGCTGGGAAAATAACAATAATCAACCAGTAACTGTTGATGTAATATTCTATGCTAACGCTTGCTTTGATGGAGTTAGACAACTCGAATTTAACGATTGTGTACACCACCCCTGTTTAGATAGGATTGGGTTTCTAATAAAAGAGTTACGAAAAGTTGAAATTAAGACATGCCCTGATGCCGATTCGGTAATTTTAGAAGCATGAGTGAGGAAGGAGGCAATATGAAGCTAATAATGAAGTCATTGTTCGATGAGTTGAGGCTCAATGACAAAAATGAATATGATGCCGACAAGGAAGGCGTCAGTATGCTTGTTAGAATTTATCGGGATGGCCGGTTGATAGCCAAGAAAAAACAGTATAAAAATCGCATCCAATACTTCGGCGTAAAGGGCTGCGAAAAGTTTACGAATTAGCTTGCAGCCGTATTCACAGCTGCAACGAGACGACGTTACCAGCCGTCGTATTCATCTTCATTTTCGTAAAAGTAGCCTTGGTGCTCGCATGTGGTGCTTAATCCGAAATTTTCGTACTTAGCATCTTTGTTAAATGAAAGCTTGATAGGGAATGTAATATAAACAAACTCTTTGCAGTTTACACTTTTGATATCAGAGTCCTTTTTACGACAGCCCTCACCAAGTTGGTTTAGCGTTAATCCGCCCATTTCTTCAATAGGTGTATCGTAGTTATCCGCTTGAACGAAAACGTACCCATTTTCATTCGTGAATTTCTCACAAAATTTCTGCTGTAAAAACGCAGCGAAGAAGTCTGGTTTCTTCATGTACGCAACAACATTGCCTAGTACGTAAAAATCCACTGAATCAAGGTAGATACCCGCTGTTCTAACATCTTCAGGGTCGGTGTTTTCCGGTATGTCACTGATGTTTTTACGGGCTAACCACTCATATACATCCACGCCGCCTATGACGCCGTAACCCTCATAGCTCTTTTCTTCGATAGGCTTGTCACCGTTAGGCTGAAGCATATAAACGGGCTTGCCGCTGTTTTTGTGCGAAACAAATTCATTAGGAACTGACTCGTCTGTGTCGCAAGTGTTAAAGCTAAAAAATCCCATAACTTTCCTCGTGTGCATGTCTTTTTGATTGAGATTACATCTTATCATAATGAATTATGTTGTCAATCATTAATTCTAATTGACTGATTTTAGCAAGATGCCTTTGTGTTTTTAGGTGATAGGATACCGATATTGAAACCATGTAAGGATGTAAGCAAGATGGGAAAGAACAAACCAGCCCCGTATATTGTCGCTAGGGGAGGAAGACTAAGCGAACTGCAAGATGTGGTGATTAACAGAATGGAGGCGGGATATGTACCTCAAGGTGGTTTAGTGCATACACCCCCTGGTCATTTTAGCGCACACAAGTATCTTCAAGCAATGGTGTATTCCGGTATAAAGATTGACAAAGAATAGTTCATTTTGATAACGTAAGTAGAAGAAAGGGGTCTCCCTGTTATTTTAATCATTAAAACGAGTAAGGCACTTTATGTCTAGAGATCCATTGTCCGACGCGGCACCAATTGGCGTGCAGACGGAGCAATCCAACGTTCATGCTGGTAAACTGCAAGTTGAGTATTATCACCAATTTGAGCGCCACCTGGGCAATATAATGTGGCCAAAGTCATTGGGGACGAGTAATAAGACACACCCAGTCACTTCTGTTGGGTGTGATGCTGATTCGCCCTTGGGTAAGTTTAGGGCGTTAGGTTATTTTGCCTCATGCTTTCCAGAGGGCGACGGGATAACAATGAAAGATGAGTCAGGCGAGAAGTCTGCAAATGATGTCGCCGAGGATATTAGGCGCTGTTTTGGCTGGGATGTAATTATAAAGCGTTCCGATTGATGTATTGATAGATAGCATATTTACCGAAAAGTGAAAGTCGGCTTTGGTTTCCATGGATGACCTTTAGTTAATATAAAAAAATGATTGACAATATATGTTCATTTTGATAATATTACCTTAATCACACACATGAGGTAAAACAAAATGTTATCAAACAAATATACGCGTCTCCACGAAGAATTATTAAGTGAAATTGAGAGTGTGGGCTTAAACACTAAGCAGGCTCAAAAGGATTTCATTTCTAACGCTAACCGTATTATTGAATGTGTTAAGTCAGACGCTGACCGCGCTATTCGCGAAGAACTTATGGGTATGTCTGATTCAGACAGAGATGCGTTTTTACATGTACGCTGGTCACTTCCTATCGCTGTGTACGTACACCAATATAAAGGTGCTCTTGCTAAATTCAAGAAAGCGGCAAAAACTCACCCGTTATTCAGCAAAAAAGTGGAAGCGCTTGAGAGTGTTAGTCAGTTTGTAGAAGATGCGCTAACGGTGAAAGCTATGAAACCAGCACCAAGAAAAACCCGCACTGACGTAGAAAGAGACGCTCACGAAGCAAGATGGAAAAAGTTGCCAAAAGCATCTCAGGATACGGTAACAAGTATCATTGAAGCGGTAACTCCTGAGATTGAAAAGCGCCATGAGGCGAGAACGACCATGTTGTTTGATGCTAAAGCGAACATCAAGAAAGAGCTTGATGAGCAGCCTGATAACAAGTCATACAGAGAAGCTAAGAAAAGGTTAACAGGCCGATTTGGTGCTGTGATGTTAGGATTACTGTTAAGCAGTGATCAAGAACTGAAAAAAGCATTAGAGTCGGAGCGCACGGGCGAGTACCGTAAGATCTCCTACGCGGCAACACAGCGCCTTGGTGAGTACGCTATAGACAAAGCGGTTGCTGACAGCGTTCAAAGCGGTGCAGATGGCGTAGAGTGTCAATTTACGCTGTTTAACAATGGCGTGGCCGTTGCCAACTTCGGATTTAAAGGCATATTTGCTGGTGGGTACAATATTCAACGTTTGCATGTTCGCACCATATTCAATGATACAAAACTATAGGGACTACTATGTCATTACACGAATTTGTTCAGCTAATAAAAGGGCACGCCGGATCAGAAGATTCGGCGCTTCGCAAGAGTATCGCAAAATCGGTATTGGTTCACAAAGACACAGTGCGTCCATCCGAAATTGCGTTCAAAGAAATAGGGGGGCTTGCAAAAGCTCATGACTTGCCTGAAGTGGCAGAGTACTTTAAAAATCCGTCGCTTGAGATGATTTCAAAGGTTGGGAATGCGGTGTTTTACAATAAGCATCCGGTAACCATTGCACCTGCTAGGAAGAATAATGGTGGCAAATCTCCAAAACTTATTGCAGATGAAGTGTTGATGATGATTGCCATAGGTCTTGAGGAGGAGTTTCAGGTTGTAAATGAGGATGAGTTTCAGGTTGTAAATGAGGATGAGTGTGATACCTGGTGATGCGCAAGACGAAATGACGTGCGAATAAATGAAGCGCTGGAGTTAAGAAAAGTTGTTACTGAATACAAAAAATCACAATAGAGGAATGAATATGAAAAAAATAGTATGTAGCGTGGAAGATTTTGACGGATCTGAGTTTGACGATAGTATCTGTGACGAATGCGGAAATTACATACCAGACTGCACTTGTCCTAATGTATAAGATAACCGAGGAATTAACCCCAGTTAGTGACTGGGGTTAATTGGTTGAGGTTTGCTTTCATCGCTGACCTGTGAATCTTTTAGCCAATCTGGCATTGTACTCATCAGCTCTTCTTTTTTGTCGTCAGGCAGTGTTTCCAGTTTTGCTAAAAGGCTGGTCAGGTCTTCATCACTAAGGTTGTTGAATATTTGGGCTGCTTTTACAGCGGCATCCGTTTCCGATAGTTGCTCTTTGGTTAGCAGAGGCTCACCACAGTGAGGGCATGGTTTGTCAACGTAGTTAGGATAATCTTCATATTTGACAGTCATGTCACTGTAGTCGCAAGCATCACATTTGATGCCGTAAACACCAAAATCCATTCTGTTGCCAGAAACCACTAATCCCTCTCGTGGTGTATTATCAACGTTTTGTGATCCATCTTTAATGCTCATATCAATTCCAGTTTTGTTTAGTAAGGTGTTTAAATTAAAGTTCTTCAATATTGGTGACAAGCTTTGCGTCACGAGATATCTCATACCAGCCATTGCATAGATTGTCCTGGTACTGCTCGCCACCAAGGCCTTTGAGAGTGTCTTCTTTATCGATACCGCGCACATGTCCACAGTGAGGACACTTCAACAAAAACTCCCTTTCTTTCTTTTCATCATACACTTTGTCAACACTCAAAATTTCCAATGATTCTGTTTTTTGCCACATAATATTTCCCTGTGCGGAGTTGATGTTTACCTACCGGTAAAAACGAGCTTTGTCACAGCAATGAGATGCTGTGGAGTGATAATTAATACTACCATACTATCTCATTAAAATGATAAGCCATCAACTATGTTCACCAAGTGGGCGTAGACACTAAGCGGACTTTTGGGCGGAATGGGTTACTATTTGTTCATCAATTGTAAAAAGGATTTTACCTATGGGAACAACAATTTCATCACCGGCAGTGCTAGTGAGTAGATTCACCGATAAAACAAGCGCATTGGATTCACAAAACACCTCTCACGACGTCATAAAAAATGGCGACGGACAATGGATTGCAGGTCATCCATATTATTCTCAACGCAGAACAATGTTCACTCAAGAGGCAGAAAGGGTGGTGAAGTATCCATTATTTAATGGGATCATGTTTCATGGGTATACGTTGAGTGCCGTGACGGATGATAGACGCTCGTTTGATATAGCGTGCTACAGAATGAATGAGTACTTAACAGGACTTTATGTGACCCCTGGTATGGATGGTAAGTGTCTTGGTGCATTTATATCCTATCAAGAAGAAAGTGTTGCCGGTATTGTAGACAAAACCCCACTAAAACACAGTCTAAATGTGGTGTATTCCGCTTGTCAGGTTGAAGACAGAGTAAGTTGGCTTACTGTGCTTCACGACGCGGCCTACTTTGAAGAATACATTGAGATGATCAAGGGTCGGTGGTCGGAAATGCTGAACGCTAAGTAAGATTGTTAATTTGGCTGGCTGTGCGCCCTAAATCAAACGGGCGTACACTTTATCATGCAAATAATGATTGACAAGCTTCTTTAAAGTGATAATATAAATACTCACACGCAAGGAGTTTTTATGACCACTTTAGTTAAGCTGACGATCCATACAAATGAGACGTTTAGCGCTCTTAAATCTAAGCAGAAAAAAGAATATTTTGATGCCGTAATGGCAAGGGCGAAAGCAGGCTTTGATGAGGCGTATGCAAGGCGTTCGTCAGAAACATCTGGCAGCGCTTTCCTTTGGGTTTCACTCTACGGTAAAGACGCGATATCTCGCGCATTTAGAGCATTCATTAAAAAGCATCATGAACGCCGCATTATGAGTAATTATCGCGGCACAAAGCATGCGTGGTATTTTGGCTCGCAAACCTCTCATGGTTATTGGGATGGCTTGCGTAAAATGTGTGAAGTGTTAACCGAACATGGCATAGACTGTTACACTTGCGACGAATGGGATTAACGAGAAGTAATGATGAATAAACGATTAGTTAAAAATGGCGATAAGGTGACAGTGGTGATTTACACCACTCCGTCGCTGGATAGTTTGAGCGTGTTTATTGAGAAAAAACACTTTACTGTCAGAAAGTCTGGAACCAAGACGTTCATGCTTGGTAGTAGTTGTTATTATCAGTCAGGTATAGGTGTCCCAGTTGATGGTGTGTTTCATAACGTTCATCATATTGTTGTGCCTGTCGGTGAGAGCGCAGATGAGTATGTCAGCGTAGCTCAAAAATCCATTCATGCGCACAGCCTTAAGGTTAAAAAGAGCGCCCAGGCCATTATTAGTGCAATGGATGGCATTGTGGGCAAGTTGGATGATATGCCTGTAACCGAAAGTCATTACGAGTAAATAAGCTGTCTCGCTCTAAAATAAATGATTGACAAAGTAATTCATATTGATATACTGGTTTCAACTTAACAAGGAGCACAATTGCATGAAAGATTTCAATTACTATAAGGGGGATGATATCCCTACCGCCTCTAGCTTTTTGATTAGCTTTATTAAAAGTGTCGTGTGCGTCGATATCGATGCGGTAAAAGAAGTGACGCTTGATAGCAATGAAATTCAAGTGTTATTAAACAAAAGAGCGAATGTCGTAAGTGCGCGTTTCCGTGACGACAACGAAAACGCGGAACTTAATATTACACCACGCATCATCAGTCAAGGCGATGAGGCGCTAAAAGCCAAGATCATCAAGCTTGTTGAAGCGGACGAAAACATAAAGTTCAAGAGCTTAGATTTTGATTTCGATGGCTTTAATGCCAAAACGAAAGAGCTGGTTGATGAGCGTAATGCTCGAATGGACGAGTTTAAAAAAGACGCTGAAGCACATCACAACATGGAGAGTTTCAGTGACAAGTTGAAATCTGCCATACATGCAAAAGCATGGGATAGTGGGCATTCTTCTGGTTTACAAGAAGTGTTTAATCAATACGACGATTACGTAGAAATTGCCGACATTGCACTTGGTCTAGGCGCTTAGTCAAAATAAATAGATTTAGCGTCCTTTATCGGGTGCTTTGAGAGGTTTTATGTCCGTTTCTCTAGATGATTTTGTTGAACAAGAAAAAGTTCGAGTTGCCCGTTTTAAGCAGTGGTACTTACAGCAGGCAAAAAAGTCACCTACACATTATCCGTTATCGCTTCCTGATGACAATGCAGGCGCGTGGGATGAAATGCTGGCTGATTTTGATGAAGATTCGTCGGATATCTATAAGTTGGAGGATGACGATGCGAATAAAAAATAAATCAATAGCAAGGGCTTTTTACTCGCAAGCATCATGCTATCTGCGTGTTCAGTAATAGGCTCAGGTATCCTATTCATTGTCCATTAAATTAAATTGAAAAAGAAAAGCCCGATGAGTTCGGGCTTTCTGTTATCGTCTTGGAGCTGGTGGCGTAGGAGCATTCGGTTGATGCGTAACCTCAAGGCTTGGAGGAGGCGAAAACTTGGGCTTAGGTGCGTCATCATTGGTGTATTCCACCTCTTTAATCTCACAATGAAAGGTGTAATCTATTTCAAAGTTTTCCTTAAAGTCATCCGCCAATGACTTTGCGAATTCATGATCAAAGAGCGCCTTGATGCTTTCTGGTGCGTCCTCCTTTAATGCGAACTCTATTCGCTCAGAGTGATGGTAACTAACACCAACAGCTTCTGTGTAGTGCATGTCAGCAGCATAGTCCCAACGATTTTCCTCATGCACTTCCTCTTCATTGCCCAAATAATGAGAGTCAATGTCAATAGCAGAAATCATAGCCTGCGCCTGCTTGGTAATGAGATCTCGATCCTCAACCTCCCCCTCATTTTCAATCATCTCCCAGATGCTGTCATAGAAGAATTCTTTTAATTCATTCTTATCCAGCTTCATCTCATCGTGAGGGCTATCGGTTTCCCCTAAGATGTCTATGTGCGCCTTTGTAAATGGCTTTACTGTGTCTGTCATTTTCAATTCCATTTGTAAAACTAACCTTAGTTAAATTATATCATAAGGGGATATAACAACGCCCTCTCCCTGGTGTTGACTATCAAAATGATAAAGTATGATGCAGAGGCAGTAGTTACATAAATTTTGATTGATATGGCTTGTGCAAAATGATAAGTTTACTTTACCTTAATCGCTACTGTATCAAGAGTGTACAACTAGCGGCGAGGTAGGATAGCTTCCTTGCTTCAGCTCACTGCATTATGCAGGCTAAACGTTAGTGTACTGCCTTATTACCGATAACTGACATTCTTGTTTTCGGGGTGACACGAGATATAACGAGCTGACTTGTATAGCCCATTACGGAGATGAACATGATCGCAGTTAATAGAGATGAGTTCGCAGCAGCTCAAAAAGCACTTATTGAAGTGTTACAGAAAGAATACGCAATAATTAACCAATCCCCTGCCAAGATAGAGAATTTAACAGCTCGCATCCTGTTGCATAAAAACCATCACGCGTTGAAATCGACCTTCAAGGAAAGTGAGATACCCAATGATACCATTCGAAGCCGTCTTCGTAACATGCTTCGTAGGGAGTGTGGGGATATTCGTGTAGGTGGTGAGTCGCTTTCGAATTACCGTAAGTGTGAAAACTGCAATCATATTGATTCAGCCGGTGACATGTTGCCAGCTAAAAATTTAACCCAAAGGATAGGGGATGGTGATGATTATTCGGATCTAGAGTGCCCCCATTGCGGTGCATTGACCTATAGTGTCGATCATTGCATAGACAAAGGCGATTTTGATTTTATTCTTTTTCGAAAGGATGATGGTACCGGTGAATTTGGCGCAGCGGATTTTTGTGATATGTCAGATTATTACATGGCAGAGTACTCAGGTAATGGTGATGAGTCTGACCTTGCTGATGCATTGCGATTGTTACTTATTCGAGCTGATTATTTTGCCTATAAGTGGGTAAAAGAAATAAAATCGCCGCTAGGGTATGTGATGGGACAGGTTGTGCTTTCCTTCACTCGCCCATCGATGTTGGAACTCACTATTGAGAGTGTGAAAGAACTGATTGAAGTAAATGCGGTAATATTGGAGGAAGAATCAAACATTGAACCTGAGAAGTTCTTGTTTGATTGCTTTAGTGCTCATCGGGTAATGAAAGAAGCTAAAATAATTTAAATCTTTGTCGATACCATATTCACAAGGCGGTGAGGTGGATTGGTAAAATGAGTCCTTTTATCAAGGCGGTTTATTGGTATTTGGACTCATACTTAAAAACAGGGTAATTACTGCCCATGAAGGTTAAGTTACACCCAAAAATGTATTGTTTCATGTTTTAAGAAACAATATAGGTGATAAAAAGAAGTAAATGATTGAGGTATTTCTAAATAATAGCTTGACAATGGTATGTGTATTCATTATTATCATTACAAGTCAGCGAGACATGAAGCAAAACGAACTTAAACGTTACTTCTCTCACTGCAAGAATTCAAAGATAAGGCCTACGCCTTATTGAAAACGTTTAACTTGTGTGTCAGATGGGCGTGATATTGATCCGCCCTTATGCTCACCAAAAAGATTTAACAGTTGTGTGTGTATGGTGGGGGTAGTGCCCCACCAACCTTATCAACAAAAAAGTTCCTTGTGTGCGGCGGGGGTTGTGCCCCGCCATCCTTTTCCAGAACATTGTGTGTGTGTTAGGCGACCTTGATGGTCGCCTTTTTTTTACCATACCCAACAGTACTATCAAAAAATCAAAAGGTTATGTTAAAATTCCACTGCATTTCAAGATGATAAATCACTACAAGGGTGGAGTGCGCAGAAAATTTCCTTCTATTTTTACAAATGCAAAATCGGCTATCGAGGTATAAATGTCAAAATCGTTACTCTCTGGAAAAAAGTTTAATAGTAATCATCAAACATACATTCCAAACGCAAAGACATTCCTTCATGGTCTTAAATCAATGGATAGCGTGAAGAAAATATTCTTAGGTGAAATAACAACCACGAAAAGCGGTAAGCAATCAGCAAAAATAATAAAAATGAATGAAGGTATGTGGGAAGTAACATTTAGAGGAGTTATTTCTGTTCAAAAGTTTAGAGTTGTTGGTGGCAGTGAAAGCGAATTGCAAGCGTTGCTCATTAAGTGCAAGCTAATTAAACATTAACATGGACAACAGGTTAGTATCTTTAACAGCAATGACTTCAGACAATGCTGTTGTGGATGATTTTCGAGAACGTGCACCCAAGTTTAGAGAAAATACACGTAAGATGAAAGGAGCGAGTTATGCTTAAGGGCAATAGAAAGTTACCTATAACGTCATGGATTGAAGGTCGCCGGCCAGAACATGAAGATTTTAATATTATCGAGCGCACCTCGACGAAAAGCTTTAAGTTCTCACTGCCCTGGTATGCCTCTACAATTAACGATGATCACGACGTATTTTTTCCGCTGGAAGATGTATTAGGTAGGGATAGCTATGATGGGTACAATGAAAGAAGGGAAAGTATGCGCCAGACCACAATGCTGGAGTTTTAATCTCCAGCTACAGATGTTTAAAGCACTACCTCATCGGGTGCAACCAAAGCACCCTCCAAATTGTCAATCATTTATTTTTAATATGGCTTTCTTTATCATAATGAATCGTGATATAATGTTGTCATCAAATGATTGTTTTAACTAAAGGATTAAAGAGAATATGTCTTTATCAGTAGAATCAACTGGCGGTGCAGTAGAGCGAGCCTATATTGAATTAGGTCGCCGTCTTCTTAAGGAAGGTGAGTGGGTTTATAACGAAAGAACCGGTGAGCGATGCTTAACCTTAATCCGACATGACATCGAAATAGATCTTCAGACCGATGAGTACCCATTAGCCACGAGTCGTCAAGCGCCGTTCTTCCTTGGTATAGGTGAATTACTTGGGTATTACCGTGGATATGACTCTGCGGCTCAATTCCGCTCGGTAAATTGTCGTTCATGGGATGCCAACGCCAATGAAAACAAGGATTGGTTAGCGAACGCAAACAGAAAAGGGGAAGATGACTTAGGTATTATTTACGGTGGGGTAGCGCGGCAGTGGCCTGTTTCCAAACCAAATGGCGATTTACTCAGTCATACTTTGCATGAAGTGATAACCGCTATGCCTGATGCATCTGAATCTGAAGTGGTTGCCAAGTTGGCAGAGCTGGTGGCTTCTCATAAGTCCATGGCAGAAAGTGGCAATCCGTATCAACCGGCTAAAATTGACTTGCTGAAAAAGGTATATGACGACCTTAGAGCAGGGAAAGATGATCGTGGCGAAGTGCTGACATTCTGGAACCCTGGCCAATTTCACTTAGGTGCGCTTAGGCCATGTATGTTTGAGCATATCTTCTCATTACTGAACGGAAACCTAACGTTAAATTCGACGCAACGTAGCGTAGATGTGGCGCTTGGGTTGGTGAGCAATCTTGCTCAGGTGTACCTTATGGGGCGCTTGATGGCTCAGATCACCGGTAACGTGGCGAAAAAGGCACACTGGACAGGCATCAACGTTCACTTGTACGAAAAACACGTTGCGCAAATGGAAGAACAAGTAACTCGCCCATTATTGCCAGCGCCTAAGATCTGGATTAATCCTGAAATTAAAACGCTTGAAGATATTGAAACATGGGTTACACCAAAAGCTGACTTCAAGCTTATTGATTATAAGAGCCAAGATAAAATCAATTATAAATTTACCGTTTAGCACACCCGTTAAGCGTTCAAAAAGCCCTGATATGACTCGGGGCTTTTCTATTTTTAAACGGTTAAAATCTTTATTTCGACTATAATAAGTCAAACAAGAGAAAAGGAGTTCGCTTTGGAAATACTTCGTGATTTAACTAAGATGCAATGGTTAGGCGTAACCTTGATTGCAACCTCGATAGGGCTGTACGCCTGCTCACATAGCAATGACAACATTTACCCCAAGACTGCCTTAGTTGAAGCCCATACGGTTAGTATAGAAAGTCACATCGATGGCGTGATAAAAGATGTTTCAGTTCAAGAAAACCACCTCGTGTCGTTAGGTGATCAAGTTGCCGATATGGAAAAGGGGTCGTTTGCCTCGAAAGTGCGTGAGACCCAAATTCAAGGGTTAGGTGCTAAAGCAAAGATAAATTACGCTGATGCAGATATAGCTTTACTTGAAACTCGCGTGCAGTCGATAAATAAGGAGCATGAAGTCGTCTTATCTATGCTGGAGCAAGCCAAGATTGAGCGAGAAAGTGCTGAGGCGCGTTTTGCATCTGGAGCAATCGATAAAGATGCTCTTTATGATTATACCCGAGCACAGCAAAGTTTAGAAAGAGAGGTGGTGTCCTTGTCAAATCAAACCGCTGAGATTATTGCCGAGCAAGAAAAGGTGGAGATGAGCAAGGGAGAGGCGTATGCACAAGGCCTGCTTATGATGGCCAAAATGAACACCCTTGCGTTAGAGACTCAAAAGCTGTCGATACCAACCCCAGTAAACGGCGTGGTTTCATCCGTGCATGTTTCTTCAGGTCAGTACGTTCGAGAAGGTGATGCAATAGCGGATATTATCGACCTGTCTGACATCTGGGTAACTGCTTATGTTGATGAGTCTGATATAGAACACGTAGCCGTAGGTTCGCTTGCCAGTGTTAAGGTAAATTACAAAGATCAGTGGATGCCTGCGGTAGTTAAATCAGTGTCGCCGGTTGCGCAAAAGAAGAGGGTGGGGTGGTTGCCCTTCAAGCGTTCTGTTGTGCCAGTAAGGTTAGCCGTAAAACTAAATGACTACATTCAACCAGGTGTTGAAGTTGACGTTATCATCATTCCCAGCCAAAGAGCGCCGGTTGAAAAGGCAGTTAAAATAAGTGCAGAAAATCAGGCTCTGTGATGTTGCTTGCGCGGTATGTCGGGTAGGTCTATATAGTTGCTATTGACTAGATTTTCCTTGTTTTAAAAGAGATTGTTTATCCGGCTGAGGGAAGAGGATTGCCTTAGCGAGCTGCCAAGGCAATATGTCAATTTGCTATTCTTCGTTAGGTAAGTCGAAAGACATAGCCGTGCGTCGAACTGGTTTACTAGATGTTTCTGGTGCGTCCTGTTCGCTTTCTACTGCCTCACCTGATGTTTCCGGCTCTGGCAATTCAAGGTCATTAGGGATTATGTAATCTCCATCTTCTTCTTCAGATTCTGGCGATTCATCAGAGGCATTGAATTCTTCAGATGAGCTACTCGATAGCTTTTTAGGCATGCTACCAGCTTCACGAGGCCAATCGTCGTGTCCGTGTGCGCTCATTTCCACAGGCATTTTAGCGACAATGCCGGCTAGTTCGGCAAGTGACTCAGCCACTTCTTTGTTAGTGAATGAAACGTCATCTTTCACAACCTTAACATCGATTGGAACGCCGTTGATTTTGCCCTTCAAAGAGAGCATTGAGCTATCTGTGTTATAGCGAGTGCGCACGAAGTCAGATTTATAATCAGCTACTCGCGCAGAGATCGCACCTTGTTCGTCGATGCTAAGAATGAGTTTCTTTTGTGACTCATCATAGAAGCCTTTTAGCATTTCAGCTAATTTTTCGTTTATCATATTGATGTCGTTGCCGACCATGCCTTTAATGATATCGGCGGTTTGTAGAATGCTGTCTAGCAGCAGTTGTTCGTTTTTCTTAAGAGCCATGTTTGAATTCTCCGTTAATACAGCTGTCTCAGTGAAAAACTTATCACACAAGACAGCGATATTTACGGCATTACATGTTTATTTGCGCAAGGTAATCATATCCGAATAATGCATGTTATCTCTGCGTAGAATCCGTTCAGCAATTGCACAGGCATCCTGAAGATTGTCGGCGGTAAATTGCTCGCTAAAATCCCTTAATTTAACTTCGAATTCCGGTTTTTCCGTGAAGTCTTTTCGGTGCTTGACACATTTAACCAATGCTACGCACTCAGGCGGCTGGTAACCATCCACTGATTGGTGAAGAAAGTGTTTTTCAACATTATTAGGAAGCATTGATAGGTTACCCGCGTGGTATGCACGATAAAGGTAATAGTACAGCCCACTAATGTAAATGCCTTTAATGAGCTTGTATTCGTCGTCGTTCTTGTTTAATGGAGAGTTAAAACCAACATTAGATTGCGAGGTTATTTTTCGGATAGTAGGCTCACTGAAATTTTCAGGGCTTATTTCAAAAGTATAAAGCTGGCCATTGTTCATGATATGCCATGCGTCGTAGCCACCCAGCAGGTAAATAAACCCCTCAGGTTTGTTTGAACTTTGGTAAAACGCTGACTCAACCAGCACTCTAAAAGGTTGTGAATTAATCATTAGTTATCCCAGTCAAAATCAAGTTCAGATAAAGCGCTCATTACTTGGCCTAGTACCACCGGCTTAAGCGCCTCTAATTGGTCGTAACTTAATTCAGTTATTGCCACCTTGCCAAAGCCAGCGCTTCTAACCTTCGCGGCAATGAAGTCGCATTCACTATCAACGGTGATGATAAGTTTAGTGCTACTTGATATGGCGATAGTTACGTCGATAGTAGCCACATTAGACGCGTAGAATAAATCTCCTGCTACGTAGTCTTCGCCGCTTTTTTCTTTGTCGCAAAGCGCCATGATCTCCTCTAGAGCGGATTCGTTCTTTTTAATTTCTTCTTGGTTGTCATTTGATGAGTTAGATTCAGCGTTAACCGGCGCGTTTGATTCTTCAAGAACTGAAATAAGCTGTTGCCAACTATTCAATGATTGAGCTTCACCGGCAGCATGCAATAGCTTACCTGTGCCGATGGTGCGGATGTCTTGGTTTTTGGTAATAAAAACACTGCGCAAGCTTTGTAGGAAGCTGGCTAGTTCAGAAGGAATATGGGTATTAAATCTAAGCATTGATTTCACCTTTTTGCTTGTTAATAATGACGCGTCTCAATTCATCAGTTACAAGCATTATTGGTTATTAACAATGTTTGGTAAGTAATGATCAACAATTCAACCCTCAGTATGAGGTCGAGACAATGGGCGTTACCCCGTCTTTCGTCACTGCCCGTATTTCGGAGCGAGGACTTCTTTAAGACACGACCATCGTATCATACTGAGGTTTATTGTCAATCATTTTTTAATTTAATGAGATTGTCTAGCTAGACAGCCCCATTAAGATTTGCCCGACATTTTCAAGTTCACTTAGCGTGATATCTTGGGACTCACAAATATCGCTATCGAGTCCGCCTTTTGGCAAACCGGTCACTCTGAAATAGGTATCAAATACGTCAATAGATGATGACTCCATGGTGACGCTGTTAAACTTATCATCACTGCCGGTAATCGAGCTTTCACCTTCATCATCATAGGTTAACCACTTAGGGGCAGGTATGATGAATTCGACTTTGAACAATCCCATTTCAGCTATAGCGCTTTGGCACTGTTTGATTTTGCTTATAAGCTCATCAGAAAGCTTAATTTCAACGACTTCAGGTGTTTCATCTTGGGCACTGTTCGTGTTGATGCTTGATGTGATTGTGGTCATATTTCTGCCTTATGAGTCGATGATGTGAATGTAAGCTTTTTTATCGAACTCTTGTGCTGGAAAATCGTATTCAGCCAGTAAATTGAAGAATTTCTCTTTAATAGATAGTTCCCCTTCCTCATGGCTTTCACCCATAATATCAATCTCATCGAGATCAACAATCATGCTGCCTGATGTTGCAAAGGTAGCGCAAGCGGAAGTGCCGCCAATCAGCTCAAGCACCTTGTCTAAAAAAGTGGCTTTTCCAGAGATGATTTTTACGTCGCTTGTCACTGCTGTATTTGATTCGCTCATGTTCTTTAACCTTGTGTGTTAGTAAGAGTATCCATATTATCATAATGAACAAACATGTCAATCTGAATTTAAAATGAAGCGGGTTGATTTGTGATAGTATTCTGACTTTAAGAGGAGTGTGGAATATGGATATTTCAAGAGTAAAAGGGGCGTTACTTGGACTCGCTTGTGGTGATGCAGTTGGTACATCGTTAGAGTTTAAAATGCGTGGTACGTTCGAGCCTATTAGCGACATGATAGGTGGCGGTAAATTTAACCTAAAGCCTGGTCAATGGACAGACGATACATCAGTGGCGCTTTGCTTGGCTGAAAGCTTAATTGAACATGAGGGTGTCAATCTGCACGATCAAATGGAACGTTACTGTAAGTGGTATCAACATGGCTACCTAAGTAGCACCGGCGAATGTTTTGATATTGGTGCGACGATGATGCTTGAGCTGGACAAATACATAGCGTCATCCAAGATTGATAACTCTCCTGCGAATGACTTCAATTCTGGTAATGGTGCACTTATGCGGTTAGCGCCTGTTGCTATGGCTTACAGAATGGATAGGACTACTGCTGTCGAGAACGCAGTTTTGGCCACATCTACGACTCATAGGGCGAGAGAGTGTATTGAGAGCAGTGCGCTTTTTTGTGAGATTTTGGTCAAGGCATTTACTGTGGTAAGCAAGAAAGAAATACTGGATTGTTTGCCGGTGTATGATGAGCCAGAAGTCAATCAACTTGCCTCTATGAAGTACTTACTTAAACTTGAAGACTATATGCTTGGCGGTGGGTATGTTATTGATAGTCTGGCATCAGCCTTATATGCTTTTAACAAAGGTAATAGCTTTGATGATTGCGTGCTGATAGCTGCCAATATGGGGAACGATGCGGATACAACAGCAGCGATATGCGGTCAGGTCGCCGGTGCTTATTATGGTGTTAATGGTATCCCAAAGCACTGGCTGAATAAGTTGTCTCATTACGACTTAATCAATGAGAAAGCTGAAGCGCTATATCAGCTTGAGCTGTAGCGCTTCAGCTTAAGTGTTGATAACTGCCTATGCTGTGAGCAGGTGATAATTGTCCATACGAACATCTTTCTCATAGGTGGTGAAGACCAAGATTTTAACCAAATTACCGTCTTTTGATACGCCAAACACCTTTTCGCCGATATCATAATCGAGATTATATCCGCCAGACAGTGTAATTTCACCTGATGTTCTGGTGATCCCTTTAGGGATATCCTCGACGCTCCCGCAGCAAAAGGAATCTACTACCCAGCAAAGCAGTGAATGAATGCTTTCCAAGTCGTCTTGCATCGCGATAGGATAACATACGTCCATTGTGTCCATTGATTTGAGGAAATCATTATTAGTCATCGCTAGGTTTGAGTCAGATTCTTCCATAATTGCAGAAAACTCATCTATACGCTGACTGCTGGTGCTATTTTGATTGAAAAGTACCCCCTGGTAGTCAACCAGTTTGGAGACGTGGTTGTTGACGTTGAATACGGTGGCGGCAATATTGTCGGTATCGAAAACAGGATCACCTTTAATTTCAGGTAACGTTAACAATGTTCCTAGTTGGCCTGAATGCTCTATTCTTTCATCTGTTCTGGTTAACGTGCAGTCAATGAAGTCAAACGCAATAAGATCTGCTGAGGTTAAGAAAACATCTTCTCGCGCCCACACAATATGATCATATTCGCCGTGCCTGTGTATATGCATGTATTGCTGCCCAGCAAAGAATATTACGTTTTTATAGTGCTTAAACATGGCGTTGGGGTTTTTAAACCCAAGCATACTAGCGGCAATGGCCTCAGCGTCGCTCTGCTTGATTGTTTTAGCACCTTTCTTGCCTACGATCTTATCCAGGGTCGCTTTAATGTTATCGTCCGTTACAAAGCTTCCTATGAGGGCGCTAAGTAAATTCAGATTAAAGGTGTTGCGAATAGTTTTTGTGAGCGCAGTAAGATCGTCGTGCGTGCGCACAGTATTTTGTAGTGACATAACAATAGTCCTTAAATTAACGGCTTTTTGATTGTGCCCCCATTAACAATACTTGCCGTAAAAGGGCTGAAGTAATGTGTTTGTAAAATTAGGTGTAACGCTTTTTGCCAGCGGGGGCGGCGTGGTGCTAACCACATTCCAACGGAACAAATTAAGTGTACCAGAATCACCATGATAGTAAAGTAATGATTGAGTATTTTGTTCAAAATGATAAGGGCGGCGAGCCGAAATAAAAGGACAATTGGGCGAAGACGGACTTTTCAGAAAAATGGTTTACCATTTGATTTAATGGATTAAGTTGTTACTCAAGGATGAACATGAAAGAAGCTAAACGATTAGCGATTGTGTTGCTGCTGCAACAAGATAAATCGATACAACCCGAAATTGAGTCGTGGGAAGTCTGCTCACCAGATGGCGATATCAATGTGATCGCCGCATTGCAGATGATGGGTTACTGGAAAACTCAAGCCCCCAAAAAACTATCAGTTGTTTTACTTAAAAGGGGCTACCTTAAAAGTGAAGCGAAAAAGGCGAAAGAAACGGGCAAAAACCCATTTTTCGTTTCACCAGATGACGCCCTTGATATCATCGAGGAGGAAGTAAGAAAAAAGTTATCTAAAGGGATAGCATATAACGATATCCCTGGTTACGGCGGCTTTGCGATTGAAAAGGGCACGAATTACAGAGCCTATAATAAATGGCAGCAAATGCTACGTAGGGTGTTTACCATTGGGTGGCATAATTGGAAACCCACGTATAAGGATTGCACCATTGATCCTGCATGGTTAATTTTCAGCAACTTTAAGAAGTGGTACGACGAACAGCCGCTAGCAGGTCAATACTGTGAACTTGATAAGGATATTATTATTCAAGGAAACAAGCACTATTCACCTGAAACATGCGTACTTGTGACAGCCGAGATAAACACACTTATGCGTTCATACGGTAAAGGGAAGCTCTTAAGAGGCGTAACGTCCATTCGAAAAGGAAAGCGTTTTAAAGCAACGTTAACCGCCAACAAGGAAGTGTTTAAATTAGGTGAATTTGACACCGAGATTGAAGCTCATCAAGCTTACGTACACGCTAAAGAGGCTAACATTCAAAAAGTCGCTCACGAGCGGTATGCTCAGGGATTGATTTGTGCAAGAACGCATCAAGGGTTGTTGAACTATCGGTATCAACTCTCCGATGAAGCGGGGTTTTAAATATTAGGGGCGGTTTCCCGCCCTTTTTGTTAGGCTGCTAACTTGGATTTTACGGATTTGGCTATTTTTAGGTAAAGCTGCGCAATATCACCTGATGTGCCATACTTATTGGCGCGTAGCGCCCCTATTGCATAGATGAACCACCAGCATTCGTTTGCGCTGGTTTTGTATTTCTTAGCCAACGCTATTGCTTTGGTGTGAAGCTCAGTAGGGTTATATCGCTTTAACACTAGCTCGGCGATTAACGCATCTGGATCAAAGCGAGTGATAGTGGCACTTGATAAGCATTTTTGGGTTGCTATCTCAAGGATCTCAATCGTTTCATCATTGCCAATGTTGTAGCCATCAGATGGTTTCATGGATGGGTATATCTTCGCCATGAACAATCCCATAGGCTCTTGGAAGAACATCGATGCACAGCTATTGTAAACATCTATAGCGATATCTTGCGCGGTGTTATCCATTGGGAGCAACGGCACGATTAATATATGCCGCCCCTGGGGGTCTTTAATGAACTCGCCATCCAGAGGATTGATAGTTGTTCTTGCTTTCATGTATGTTGGTGTTTTCACATTACCATACAATACACCCACTTCAGCATCGTTCATGCCTCGGATATAAGCAACTGCACCATCGGTATGCACTGCTTTGTATTTGGGGTGCGTTACCGGTAGCTTGCTACTGCTATTAGGGAAATGCTTATCAAGATAAAGTAGGTGTTTGAACTTGTCGCCCGTCTCACTTCGCTCTATGAGTTCGTGAATCCCGTCTACTTCTTGAAATGCCGACTTGTTATCATCAATAAAAACAAGTGCTTTTTGCATGCATTCTATAGGCATACGGCTGAACCCGATATCCATTTGTGCATGCCCGACCTTTGTCCACGCTGTGAACATATTTTTAAGCGCGTCCATGGTCAGTTCGCCATCTTTAGGTTTAAGGTGGTTTTGATGTGAATCGGGATTATTGTTGATGTCATCCAACCACGCTTGATTGTCTTGATCGGAAATGAAATAGAGGGTTTGCCCGTCTTCTTCATTGCCAAATTTTTCAATGAATTTGTTATTGAAATGCTGCGCTTTGGAAGCGTCTTTAAGGGTTAAGTAAACGTGAACTGACATATGGTTACCTTGTGTATTTAGTGTAATTTGATAATAGTCTAAATACGCTGATTTGCCAATAAATGATTAACTTAATTGCTTATTATGATAATTACCAATCTTGTTCATGATCGACTGCTGGGTTGTAGTTTTTGTGACCCTTTAACCAAGCTTGATACAGCATGGTGTGGCCTTTGTGTCTGTAGGCGTTGGCGTTTTCATTCATGCCGACCTCGGCACAATCGTACCCTTGTTTCTCGGCTTTTAATATTTCTTCAAGCGTAGGTTTATCATTGGTAAATTGAGCAGTGTTGGTGTCCATTCCTGTCATCCAAATATCATTTTTCATATGATAAATTTATCACAAAGATACAAAAACAGCAGAGGGGGTTTAGAGAATAGTTAAAGAAAGACGGGCGGCTGCCCATCTACTATTTTTGGCTATCTAGTGCAGTTTTCACTATATTTGGGAGAAAGCAGGACTGAGTTGCAGCCTATTTATGTTCTATTGATGGGGAAAGTCGTTAAAGTTTTGGTTACCTTGGCCTTGGCTTGGGTTTTGTTGGTATCCACCTTGACTCTGGTTGTTATTCTGTCCTTGTCCGCCATTACCACCGCCAAGCATTTGCATTTCTTCAACGATAATTTCAGTGGTGTATTTA